>Ga0209174_10000183_pt1 | contig 47938 bp, 35 predicted proteins | sample JI91814BDNA_FD_187505 | JGI IMG/M metagenome (GOLD analysis project Ga0209174, IMG submission 187505) | Wastewater effluent complex algal communities from Wisconsin, to seasonally profile nutrient transformation and Carbon sequestration -... | ecosystem: Engineered > WWTP > Effluent > Algae...
AATTCAGCTAATGCTGGAGGAAAAGTTGGGCTTTTATCAACGTTAATTACCCTGGGGTCAACAGTATGCTTATTACCAAGTAATTTTTTGAAAAAGCGTTTAGCTGCTTTCTTGTTGCGATGCACGCCCAACATCCAATCTAGAGTATCACCATGTTTGTCAATTGCTCGATAAAGATAGTGCCTTTTCCCCTTTATTTTCACGTAAGTTTCATCAAGTTTCCAAGAGTCACAAATAAGAACTATTGCAAAAACATATTTATTATAAAGTATGCCTAGATCTTATAACCGCAGGTACGCGAGCTACCGAATTATTAAAGGTTGCTATACTATTAGGCATATTCTTATAGCCATAGAGCAATAAAGGTTTGAGTTTCTCCGTGACCTTTGATGCAAATGTCTTGCCATAGTTAAAAAATAACGGAGAATTAACAACTGGCGAATCGTCATTTGCCAATTTAATTGGCAATCCCAGAAATTCAGTCATAGAATCAAAGATTTTTAAATACACTTCAGAAAACCTTAATATATTATCTGAAGCTCTAAATCTGGATATATCAAACAAAAAAGAAATTTGAAGCAATATATAGAGATAACAACTTAATTCTGCTAAAGTTGGCTTGCTGTATTTAACCAAATTATTTGCATGGTGATATAATTTTGGAATTACCCATAATTTGTATGCCAGAGATAGTAAACCAACTGCATTCCCTAAATATGACAAATAATCAAGTTTTAAACATGGAGATCCTAAAAATAAACTCTCATATAATAAGAATAATTCAACGGCCGCCAGATTTCTAATAGAATAAACGCTACTATTCGATAAATTTCTGTTAAATTTTATATTTGCAAAAAAGTCCATATTTTGAACAACAATCTGATCAAATACATAGTAAGGAATAACCGCATCTATATTGTATCGATTGAATAAGAAAGCATTCACATCATCATATCCTTCCTTTTCAGCTTCGTCTCTTAGGGTAAAAAATTCTTTTTTTGTGATTCTTGTATAAGCTGCAAATCTAGAATATCGACTGTCATTCAACTCTAAAATCAATCGATTTGCATCATTAGGAAAACCAAAATATTCAGGAAAAATCGTATTTAATATAAAAGATTTACTTTGTGTAAACAGATCCGCTATCTGTATTGATTGTGTTACATAAAATCCAGATCCATATGTTGCTCTACCTTGTTTTCCATCAATGCTATATAAGGGGCCTTTAGCCATTATTTCGATCAGATTTTGAGGGTCGGGCCCAACGCCATGAAATAATATATATTTGCCATTACTGTCTTTATAACAACATATATTTAAAAACTTAGTATGAGTAACCAACATTTTTTTCACTATACTATCAATTAAATTATTGTTGCTGCCAAAATTACGATTGGCAGTAATAGGACAGTTGTTTATAAACTTTTTAATATGTTCATAATCAGCAAATTTATTTAATAATCCATATGGTTCTCTGTAGGCTCTATTATTGGCTGCACAAGGATAGGCATTAATTGTTAATTGTTCAATTTCTTTTAGGGATGCTGGATCTAGTCTTTTAAGATGTAAACTATTAATTTTGTTTCTAACAGAATCAGAATCTTTTAAATTCAGAAAAGGAAGTTGCAATAAAGGACGTAAAGATTTAATAAATTGTGGGACTGTTGTGTTGTCACCATGTATAAAACGATATTCCCCCTCGAAAAAATCATGTAATATATCAAAGTTGATATTCGTTGGTTGGGTTAAACGCGGAGCGTTCCCGTTGTCTGTTATCTCAAGATAAAGCATATCTAATGCAATTTTATCATGAGAAGCAGAGTTTTTCAAATTATCGATATTATCTGTTATTTCGCATACAATATTACAATTTGGAAATTTTATTTTTTTAATAGTATCTAACAACAATAATTTTAATCCTTCATCGCAAGGAGCGAGCTGAATATTAATATTCAAATCGCCATTTAAAATAAATGAAGTCGGCACAATTTGATCTTTTTGATTCGTTGTCATGTTTTTTAAATGCTGTTTTATATCTAGCTTGGAATTCAAATTAGATACTTTTGCATTGTTATTAGGTTTGATGACAATGGCATGTAGTAAGTCAGAATAAATTTTACCTAACAGCGATGGTATTATATCGCCACTAATGAATATTCGTTGTTCGACGTGCATATTATTATTTTTTTCTTGCCAGATATTGATCACTTTCTGCAAAGCTTGTTGTATATGCACAAAAATATAATCTACGTTATCCACTCTAGGCAAGCCATAGTTCTTAAGATCTTGTATCGGCAGAAATCGCAATTTACGGCAGCGCTCTAATAAGTTTTCCCCAATTAATTTTTTTAAATCCTTCTCCCCATCTTCACTACGCGCTAATGATCGGAATAAATTTGGAAATTCTTTTAATTGACTAAAGTTAGGCACTTATTTCTCCATTGACTCTGAATTTATAATTAGTTGATTTAGTTTTTAAAGTAACTAACATGCTGCCTTATCTCACAAATACTGTCAATCAAAAAAACTTGATTTCAGTGTTATTACACGATTATTGTGTCATCATAAAGCCTTAAAAATATACAAATTTACATTGTTTATTTTTAAGCTAACCAAAATTTTTTTACACATATATAAAAAACGCTATAGAATTTTTTAAATCATAAGATTAAGATGTAATTATCGTAATTAAAATAGCTTTTTTAAGGGAGTATAAAATGGGTGATAGAGGTAAAGGCGATAAGAAAGATAAAGGCAAAAAGAAATAACTGTTGATGCCAAGCCAACGTGGTATAAGTTACCTACGTTGGCTTATTTTTAACCTATGAACCCTGGTTTATAAAACACAGAGATATCTGGCGATTTATTGTGCACAATTACCCATTCACGTGATATATACGAGTGTGGTGGTCTAGTGGCTAAGTTTTTAATCGTAGCATTTTTACTTAGCAACCAATGTGCAGGTTTACCTGTTTCCTTACCATCTACCCTTTCTAATCGATCGTCCTTACTATGTGCAAATATTTGCATAAATCTATTCGGTGAAGCACCCCAAAATGGTTCAAACACAATAGCATTGTAAGGTTGTTTTTCATTTAAAAATAAACCATGCGCTATCATGTTTTTATACATATTACGAGCTTTGCTCTTTGGATAGGGATGCAAAAATATAACTTTTTTAATCCCAGCGGCGATAATATGTTTGGTGCAATTGTGACAAGGATAAGTATTAACATACATAGTACAGTCCCTAACTGCGATACCTCTTCTAGCTGCGTCTAATAGTGCCGACATTTCGGCGTGAGTAGATCGTTTAAACTCGGTAATACCGCTTATTTCCTCCCGCAATACCAATTGATCTTTAGCAGGAAGATGTAATTTATCAGCAATAGCAGCGGCTATTTTATCTAAGTGTATGTGATTAAAATCAAATGGTTGTTTAAAGTCACGTTGATCTTCTTGAGTTGCTTCATCTAACATCGGATGGTCATGATGGGCAAAATGTCCACCGCCAACTTTACACACATCATTAAATCCAGAGGCCAGCAATTCGTTTTCTCTATTCACGATAACTGCCCCAACTTGTCGATCTAGATCTAGCGAACGATAGGCCGTAGCTTGGGCACAAAACATAAAATATTCTTCAAAAGTTGGCTCGGCAAATGGATCATCAAATAATATATCCACAAAACGTCTTATTTGCGCAGATAGTTTTTTATTTTGATAGAGAAAATAATTGGCAATTGAATAACATTTAAATAAGTTTTGCCCATGTTTTTTCAAATCTTTATGTGTTTCTTCTTCGTCTTTGGCCAACAAGAATTTTATCAAAACGTTCAAATCTCCATCACCATCTTCACGCATAGACTCCAAATCAATATCTTGGTTTAGCTGTAACTCATTATTAATATCCTGCATTTGTTTCGTAGCTTCTTTTAGCGACAGCCGCTTTAGATTACATTTTTTTTCTACATGCTCTTGACTGGCTTCATCATCATTGAAAATTGCCAAGGCAATAAAATTACGCCCGTAAATATTTGACAATAACTCTATTTCTTCTTTGTTTTTTAAAGAACGTACTATATAAGCAATTCTTTTGTATTTAAAACTCAATTCTGGACGTAAATAAAAAATTTTTTCTACGGCTTTACGCGCCCACACATCATTGCCATGAATTTGACGCTGCTTAGTTCCATATTGCATTTTCCAATAACATTCGGCGAATAATGAACTATTGTTGCGTTTGGCAAAACTATCAGCAATTTTGATCGATACAACATGATAACCAATTTGCTCCAAAGCCTTACCAATAGTCTGAGAAACCTCATCAAAATTAACGCCTAGCCCTCCAGCCAAGCCAATAATAATTTCATTCTCAATATCATTTACTGATGTTGTAGTTTGTACCAAGATATCTCCACCTATTTAAATTGGTTGTTATATAATTGAGTTTTGTCATTTTGCATCCTTATAGTATAATTGCTCAACTGTATTTATGCTAAGTAGAATAACTATGGAATACTGCTATTTTCAAAGCCCTGTAGGTCAATTATTGCTGGTAGCTGAACAACAAAAGCTTTGTCGCATAGGCTTTGCGGAAGGCAAGCTGTGCTACACACCAGAAAAAAATTGGGCATATAGTGAGCAACATTTGCAAATAGCCATTAACCAATTAAAAGAATATTTTTCGGGAAAAAGGCGTGAATTTACCGTACCTTTCATTCTACATGGCACAGATTTCAAAAAAACTGTACTTGGGCAGATTGCTAAGGTCCCATATGGCTACACCAGCTCATACAGTGATATCGCCAAAATTATCCAACGCCCACTATCCTGTCGGGCTGTAGGCACAGCCAATGCTACTAATCCACTCCCTATAATTATCCCTTGCCATCGCATTATTGGTAAAAATGGCGATTTGACTGGCTTTGGTGGCGGTATTGCCGTAAAACGTTTTTTACTGGATTTGGAGCAGCAAGCAACCCTTAACCAAGTCGCCGCACCATAACAAAGGCAAAAATAAAAAATATCATAGTTGGTAGGGTTGCAGCCAAAAATGGAGCTAAGCCTGTAACAACCGTCAACGGACCAAACACAGAATTAAGTATATGGAAACCAAAACCAACCAGTACACCCACCAATATTTTTAAACCTAAAGAAGCTGAGCGTAAAGGGCCAAATGCGAAAGGTACCGCTAATAATACCATGACTAAAACTGCAAACGGTTGAATAATTTTAAGCCAAAAAGCCAGCTCATATTCTGTAGAATTCAAATCTTGCGCTACTCTACTTTTCATAACTCGCCATAAATTTAACAACGACAAACGCTCCAGATGTTTTACTGCCGAAGCTTGTAAAATTTCTGTATCTAATAATTCTGTAACATTATAATTATCTTTTTTGTCAACAGTAATCATACTTACAGCAAATTTGGTAGAATTTATATTACTAAGTGCCCATTTATCAGCTTGTTTTTCGGCAGTGGCTATAGATGTCACTTCTTTTAATTGCAATCTTTCGTCAAAATTATATTGCGTAATATTCGATAATCGATCACTAGGTTGTACCATACCTATATTGATAAATTGATCGTTATGCCTAATCCAAGTTCCAAACATGGTATGAATAGCTTGCCCACTACTTAATGCCAAAGTCTTTTTACGTTGTGCAAGTGCCTCTGTCATGGGCGATATTATTTCACCACTAACAAACATTATGGTAGTCAAAATTATCCCAGTTTTAATGGCTGACCAAGCAATACGCGCAATTGAAATCGAGGCCACTCGCATTGCAATTAATTCACTATATTTCGACAAATTACCTAATGCCAACAACGTACCTAATAATGCCGACCATGGAAAAATTATATAAATTTTTCGGGGAATAGTTAAAGCTATAAAAAATAGTGCTTGTAGCAAACCGTAATCGCCTTTACCTACATAACGTAATTCATTGACAAAATAAAAGAATACATCCACTCCCAGTAATGCAAACGTTACTAGAAAAATAACAAATATCATCTGCGTTGCTATATAGCGATCTAGTATTTTCATGAGGTGTATTTATGTTTCCATTCTTGTAATTTACCAGACATATGCAACAACAAAGCTATTGCACAAAATATAAATATTATATGCAATAGATAAATACCTGGCCAACTTGGGAAGCTGCCGTTAGCAATTGCTTTTCTCAATATTGCTAATAGATTATAATAAATCATATAAATTAATACTGCAGGTAGAAATTTAGCATACCTGCCTTGCCTTGGTTGCACTTTCGACAAAGGTATAGCAAAAAGAGCTAATATGATCACTATTACTGGCATAGCAATTCGCCACTGAAATTCGGCAATATCCACTGGATCTTTTGAACGCAAAATTTCACTCGTGGTGCGGATATCTTCGTTATGCGGCAATGCATTGCCTGTGTTTTTAAATTGCCGGCCATATTCAACAAACGATGTCACCGAATAATCTGCAGTGCCCGGAGTCCCAACATATCTAAAACCATCATTCAAGATCAAATAAAACTCATTATGGTTATGTTGCTGTTTAATCTTAGCCGTTTTAGCGGTAATAACTACCGCTGATTTATTGGTTGTCGCATTATTTTCTTTTGCTTGTTGTGCAATAAAAATATTTTGCAATTGACCATCTGATAAAACATTTTCAACATAAAAAACTAAGTGTTCGTTATCCGATATAGTTTGAAAACGGCCTGGAGTTATGGAGCTTATCATTCCAGATATTTGCCCATTGGCCAATATTTGATCGCGATACACACTGATGTGCGGCACCACAAAAAAATTTATAATACCAACCAATATTGCAATGACTGCTGCAAAATTTAAAGCGACACGAGTAAGAATCCACCAATCAAAACCAGAGGTTAACAACACGACAATTTCACTATCAGCATGTAAACGACTATAGGTGAATAAAATAGCAATGAATGTGGCTACTGGCGCAAGAATAGAAAATAGCTCTGGGATGTACAGTAAAACAACTTTAAATACCAAAACTGCTGGTAATTTACCAGCCGCCGATTTTGCCAGAAACATGACAAATTTATTACTAATGGCAATAAACAATAATATCGATACTATAGCTATAAAGCTACCTAATACTTCTCTATATATGTACCTGGTTATAACCATGTGTTTTTTTGCTCACGTTTTTAGTAAAATGAAACATTACCCTCTCCGGAGAACTCCATGGATTTTAACATAAAAACGGCCCAGCCAGAAAAACAACGTACTAATTGTTTAGTATTAGCAGTGTTTGAAGCTGGTAAATTACCAGAAAGCACAGCGCATATAGACAAAGTTTCTAATGGTTATATTAGTAGAATCCTAAAATTAGGCGATATATCTGGCAAATTAGGCCAAACAGTAATTCTGCATGATGTAGCTAATGTTCAGGCTGAACGGATTTTATTAGTTGGATGCGGTAAAATTAATGAACTTACCGCAGATAATTATCGTGAAGCAGTAACTAAGATAGCAACAACTCTAAACTCCCTAAACATCCACGAAGCCATATGCTGTGTTAATGAACTAAATATACAGGAATGTGACATTAGCTGGAAAATGCGACAGGCGGTAATCATTTTTGGCTGTGCCACGTATAAGTTTGAGCAATTTAAATCGAAACCTGCAGGACCTAAAGAGAGCAAGGCAGTTTTAAATAAAATAATTTTTATAATCAGTAATCGGCGCGATGCGGAGAAAGCCGAAAAAGCGATTGAAATTGGCATGGCCGCGAACAAAGGTTTACAGATAACCAAAGATCTGGCCAACACCCCACCCAATATATGCAACCCTACCTACCTGGCTAAAGCAGCACAAAAATTAACCAAAACTTATAAATCGGTTAGTGTGGCAATTTTAGAGAGGCAAGATTTACAAACCCTTAAGATGGGCGCGTTTCTATCAGTAACTCAAGGCAGCGCACAACCACCAAAATTAATAACTTTAGAATACCGTGGTGCCGCAAAGACACAGCAACCCATTGTCTTTGTAGGGAAAGGCATCACATTCGATACCGGTGGTAATTCACTCAAGCCAGCAGCAAATATGATTGGCATGAAATACGACATGTGTGGTGCAGCCAGTGTCTTGGGAATCATTACCTTTGCTGCCGAGCTAGGATTACCTATAAACATAGTTGGTGTTATTGCCGCTGCTGAAAACATGCCTGGCGGCACAGCCAGTAGACCAGATGATGTGGTTACTACTATGTCTGGTATAACGGTAGAAATCCTAAATACTGATGCCGAAGGCCGTTTGGTTTTATGTGATGCATTAGCATACTGTGAACGGTTCAAACCTAAAGTGGTTATTGACTTAGCAACCTTAACTGGTGCTTGTATAACTGCCTTAGGCAGCCACCATTCCGGCCTCTTTACTAATCATCAACCGTTAGCCAATGACTTACTGACGGCTGGTTTAATCAGCGGCGATAAATGTTGGCAACTGCCAATAACCGCTGAGTATCAAAAACAATTGGAAAGCAGTTGCGCTGACATTGCCAATATCGGCGGTCCAGAAGCAGGCAGCATTACTGCAGCATGCTTCTTATCCAGATTTACTCAAAAATACCATTGGGCGCATTTGGATATAGCCGGCACTGCTTGTCGCTATACCGGCAAGGACCGTAAAGCTACCGGTCAACCAGTGCCATTATTGTGTGAATACCTAATTAGTAATCATTCCAAATGATATAGCGTATAGTTTGCATAAAACCTTCTATACTAACTTTATGCAAACTATTAATGTTACGATCGCCGACTTACAAACACACATAGTAAATTTGGACGCGTCTATTGAGATCAGTAGCGCGCGCTTGCTAGAGCCAATAATTAATACCAAAGATATTCTACAAAAGAGCATAGAAATATATAAAGCCACAAAAAATAGCTTACTAATCGACTTTGCCACTGCCAATATTATCCTCTTAGAAGAAATGACCAAAATAAACAAAGAAATTGATTTAGAAAATACTTCTTTAGAGCACGCTCGCACTATTATGTTGCATATTACAGCAGCATACCAAGAAGTAATAGTGCCAATGCTAACTAAAATTCATAATTTATCTGCTGATGAAGAAACTACAAAAATTACAGCTATAACTTCCTTGGGTAATGAAGTTATAACTTACAGTTCGCAAATTAATCAATTTGCTAGTAAATTTACCTCGGTAGAAAAAATATTCACTATGCTGGGTGTGATTCTAATGTTAAACAGCATTTGTATGATGATTATTATTTTAACCAAAGCCCCGCGCGAATTAACCATGTTAACTTGTTTGACGATTATGGCGATTGGTTGTTGTTTATATCACAAAGCTATGTTATCCCATAAAGAAGATCCTAGTACTGACATTATTACTACCTCAGTAAAAAAAATGGAACCTTTAATTTACGAAATTGCCAAAAATTATCATGAAAATCCTAGCTTGCTGAAAGAAATAATTTATGCCGATACAAAATCCAAAACACATTCACCGGAAACCGCACAGCAGGAAATACCGATGACTAGTCATAGTTTATTAGATAAAGTAAAGAATGTTTTGGATATTTTCAACAAAAAGTAGGATCTAGCCATTAATAATAAAGCTTTTTCTCTTATTGAAGTTCTTATTGTAGTATAAATCTTGGCAATTATTGCCGCTATTGCTCTACCTGCTTATACTCAACACCGCAATCGTATTATAGTAGCTAATGTTGTAAGTGACGTACGAGCCATGGTAATTGATCCTATATTGGTGAACTACGCCAAGACTGGTGCATTGCAATCCAGCATTGTGGTTAATGGTACAACTTTAGCACCAAGTAACGGCCCTATAGGAAATGGTTGGAACCCTATTACTGGTATCTCTAACGTTTATGCAATGGCTTATGTTAGAAGCGCAGACATGAAGGGAATTAGAATAGGGGTTACTATTAATAATATAACCGGATTAACTGGATATACTCCAACTAGTATGCCCAACGGCAACTCTGGCCCTGACACTCTTTATTTTGGTTTTAGGAATATGAATGACACTTTTGATGGGGTTTGTGGCAGAGTTGCTGGTGTCTTCTAATACCAAGCGCCTGCTCTTGTGATGATATTTCATCCTTTGTACAGAGCGGTACGCCATGCTAAATAATATTAAATTTCACAAGTAGCAGCAAATTTAATATCTGGCCAACGTTCTTTGGTCAAATTTAAATTGACTGTAGTTGGAGCTAAATATGTAAGATTATCCGCATTATCCAACGCCAATTGATCAGCATGCTTTTTGCGAAAATCATCAATTTTTTTAGCATCATCACAGTTGACCCAGCGCACTGTTGCCACATTGATAGTATCATATACACAATCGACGTTATATTCATACAATAATCTATGTGCCACCACGTCAAACTGCAATATACCTACGGCACCTAAAATAATGCGATTATCATTCAATGGTCTAAATACTTGTGTAGCGCCCTCTTCTGATAACTGCAATAGGCCTTTATGCAATGCTTTAGTTTTTAGTGGATCTTTAGATCGCACAGCCCTAAATAATTCGGGGGCAAAATAAGGAATACCTGTAAATTTCAGGTTTTCGCCCTGCGTAAATGTGTCACCGATTTGAATCGTACCGTGATTATGTAGCCCAATTATGTCGCCAGGATAAGCTTCGTCGATATGCTCACGCTCACCAGCCATAAATGTTAAAGCATTAGAAACTTGGATATCACGGCCAATACGCAAGTGCCGCATCTTCATACCTTTGGTATACTTGCCAGAACAAACCCGCAGGAAGGCAATCCTATCACGATGTTGTGGATCCATGTTAGCCTGAATTTTAAACACAAAACCAGAAAAATTTGTTTCTGTAGGTTGCACAACTCTGCCAACTGTATCTCGAATTTGTGGCGCTGGCGCCATGCTAACAAATGCATCCAATAAATCTTGGATCCCGAAATTATTTAATGCGGAACCAAAAAATACTGGGGTTTGTTTGCCAGACAAGTATGCCTCACGTGAAAAGCTATGACTAGCGCCTTGTACTAACTCTAACTCTTGCTTAAATTCATCCAATATATCGCCCAATGTTGGCGCTAATTGTGAATTGTTGAGCCCAGTAATTATGGTGGCATTTTGTAAACGATCATTCATACCTGGTGTATAAAGATGTATCTCATCCGACAGTAAATTGTAAACGCCTTTAAATCTCTTCCCGGCACCTATAGGTAAAGTTACTGGCGCACAATTTATATCTAATATTTTTTCTATTTCATCTAACAATTCTATAGGCTCACGACCATCGCGATCCATTTTGTTGATAAATGTAATAATTGGTGTGTTGCGTAGACGACATACTTGCATTAATTTTATCGTACGTGGCTCCACCCCTTTCGCAGCATCAATAACCATTAAAGCAGCATCAACTGCAGTTAAAGTACGATAGGTATCTTCAGAAAAATCTTCGTGCCCAGGAGTATCCAACAAGTTCATAATGCAGTCTCGATAGGGAAACTGCATTACGGATGTCGTTACCGAAATCCCACGCTGTTTTTCTAACTCCATCCAATCGGATGTCGCATGTTTACTGGCTTTACGGCCCTTGACAGTACCGGCAAGTTGGATTGCACCACCATAGAGCAATAATTTTTCTGTGATGGTGGTCTTGCCTGCATCTGGATGTGAAATTATCGCAAAAGTACGGCGCTTGTTAAGTTGGGCTAAAAAATCACTCATCAGCAAACTTATAACGCCTCAGCATTAGCCTCTAAATAACTAGCAACCCCTGCAGTTGTAGCAATCATGCCTTTATCGCCTTTTTGCCAACCAGCAGGACATACTTCGCCATGCACTTCATGATATTGTAATGCATCAAATAATCTAACAATTTCTTCTATGCTACGGCCCAATGGCAAGTCGTTGACTATTTGTGCCCTAATCATTCCTTGCTTATCGACAATAAAAGCACCACGTAATGCGACGCCAGCTTCTACATGTTCCACGCCATATGCACGGCAAATTTCATGCTTAACATCAGCAACCAAGGTATAATTAACTGAGCCTATACCACCTTGATCTATAGCAGTATTACGCCATGCATTATGTGTAAATTGCGAATCGATAGATACAGCTAATACTTCAACATTCAAAGCTTTAAACTGCTGCATACGATGATCTAATGCTATTAGTTCTGATGGACAAACAAATGTGAAATCCAATGGATAGAAAAAAACCAAGCCATATTTGCCAGCTAAGGTCTTAGTTAAATTAAAATCGTTGACTATTTCACCAGTGGCTAAAACTGCCGCAGCAGTAAAATCTGGTGCCTTTTTTCCTACTAAACTACTCATATCTACACCTCAAAATTAAAAAGTAGGTTATCATAAATAATATCTGCTTGTCACGAAAATGGAACTTCTGATGTGAGCGAAAATACTTATTCATGCAACAAACTTATCAATGAGGCTAGCCAGTACTTGCGAGCACACGCAAATAACCCGGTGAATTGGTATCCATGGGCTGAAACAACTTTAGAATTAGCACGTAAACATGATAAACCAATCCTACTCTCAATCGGCTATCTCGCCTGTCATTGGTGCCATATGATGATGCATGAATTATTCTGCGATAGTGAAATTGCTACCACTATGAATCGTTTATTCATTAATATTAAAGTTGACAAAGAGGAACGACCAGATCTAGATAAAATCTACCAGGCTACGCTGCAGATATTAATGGGGCGAGCTGGCGGTTGGCCCCTGACTGCATTTATTTCGCCACATACTTTACTACCTTATTTTGGCGGCACTTACTTTACTAAAGAGGCCGGTGTAAATGCTAATAATGTTGATTTCACATCGTTATTACATCGTTTAAATGAAATTTATTATCATGATAAAGAACGCTTACAGCAGCAAGAATTACGTACTGTGGCTATCCTAGCCATTACCTCACAGTTTAAACCACCCAATATAATGCCTCTAGCTACAGATGTATTACATGCTGCCGAAATAGATATACAAAAATCTTTTGATCCAATCAACACCGGTTTTCTTGAAGATAATAAGTTTCCGAATGCACCAACATTAGAATTCATTTTACACTCAAAAGATATTTTAACCAGACACATTGCTTTGACTACCCTAGGCCATATGGCCAATGGTGGTATATATGATCAAATTGGTGGTGGATTTTTCCGTTACACTATCGATCCAAAATGGCAGATTCCGCACTTTGAAAAAATGCTCTCTGATAATGTGCAATTGCTAGGACTGTATGCCTTAGCATATAACATCACTCAACACCAAGAATATTACACTATTGCGTTAGAAACCAGCGACTGGTTAAGAAATACTTTATATAATCAAGAATATGGTTGTTTTTATAATGGCTTAGACGCCGATAGTGATGGACAAGAAGGATTATATTATCTATGGGAAAAACAGGCAATAAAAGAACTATTAACCAATAGTGAGTTTAAACAAATTAGCGAATATTATAATCTAGCGCAGAAAGCTAATTTCGCTAACAAATGGCATATATTCATAGCGAATCCACTAAATCCTCCCAGCAATGATATGATATTTAGTGTTAAACAAAAATTATTGCAACAACGCAATTTACGCTCTAAACCTGAGTTAGATAAAATGATTCTAACCAGTTGTAACGGCTTAGCTATAATCAATTTTAGTATCGCGTCACAATTACTAAAAAAAACGGAACTATTAGCTACTGCCAACGCCATTATAAAATTCATCCAAGAAAAATTATATGTGAATGGACAACTATATGCGACCTGGCAAAACAACGCTGCTAAAATAACTGGTTTTATCGATGATTACGCTTTCGTTTTATACGGGATTTTGACTTTTATAAATGACGATCCACAACACGAGTATTTGCCATTCTGCACTATTTTGGCCAACGATTTAATCAATAACTTTTATGATCCACAAGGCGGTGGCTTTTATTTTACATCCAAGCAAGCAGAAAAACTATTTTATCGACCAAAGATTTTCAACGATGAAGCAACACCATCTGGAAATGGTATTGCTTGTCTAGCCCTACTCAAATTAGGAAAATTAATAAATAATATGGACTACATTAACGTAGCAAAAAACACAATCGTGGCCGCAACAACGCCCATGTTTGAAATGCCAACTATGTACTTAACAATGTGCCAAGCCTATGTAGCACTGCACAATCTTTAAGAAACTGTTTAACAAAACTTAATGATATAAATTCTTATCTGCAAAAGCTTTAGTTGCTTGTACACTAGCATCAATAACTACAAAAGGATCTTGGTTGAACAAATCCTGCTTGATTTGCAACAAGCCTGGTTCTAAAGTGCCAGTACTTTCACGATATTCTATAAGATTAGTAATGTTATCACGCAAGAAACCAATATAATCGGCAAAACTGCAACTACTCATACTTAAAATACTCTCTAACAACATCTCCAACAGATTGGATGGGATTATAACGCATTTATTTGGTAAATGACACTATATAAAACGTGGACCATCACCAATTTGACCAATTAACAATCTTCCAATTTTGCAGGCTATACAAATATACAGTTAAAGACACAAATTGACCAAAACATCCTGATATGGTAGGGTGCGGCATGGATCAAGTTTTACTACATACTCATAAAAAAACTGTCGAAGATTTCTTAGCTAAGGTATTACCACGGCAACAATCCACCGCGCATAAATTTTACGAGTCCATGACTTATTCGGTTCTAAACGGCGGCAAACGCCTAAGGCCACTGTTGGTATATCTCGCCGGCCGAGCGCTAGGCATCCAGCCAGAACGGCTACATGCAGCGGCCGCAGCCGTAGAGCTGATCCATTGCTATTCCCTGGTCCATGACGACCTACCAGCCATGGATGATGATGATCTCCGCCGAGGACTGCCAACATGCCATAAAGCCTTTGACGAAGCTACAGCAATTTTAACTGGCGATGCCCTACAAACCTTAGCCTTTCAAATACTGGCTGATGACGAATTTAATCCCCATAGCGCTGAACAACGTATTGCCATGGTATCTGCCCTAGCTAAAGCAGCAGGCTTGGCTGGCATGGTGTTAGGTCAGGCTGAGGACATGGCAGCTGAACAACAAGAATTATCTTTAAACGAACTTATAAAACTACATCAACATAAAACTGGAGCGCTTTTTAGTGTTTGTGCTGAATTAGCATGGATTGCCAGCGACAGTAAGGATTTTATTATCCGCGATGCCTTAATTAATTATGGGTACAGTATTGGCTTAGCCTTTCAAATTCAAGATGACATACTTGATGTTACCGGTGACACAGCTATCATTGGCAAACCGGCTGGTTCTGATCAAAAAGCAAATAAATCGACTTTTATCCAACTGTTAGGCCTAAAAGAGGCTCGCCAGCAAGTTACCGTGCATCTTAATCAAGCCATAGCGGCCTTAAAAACATTAGGGGCAAATGGCAATATTTTGCATGAATTTGCTGAATACTTAATTGATCGCCGGTACTAACATGGACAATCTAATAAGTGAAATAATTTTTAGCTTACAAACACATGTTTCGGCAGAAATCTCTACTGTTTGTATGTTTCTGTTTTGCACTACGGTGATTTTACTACTACTTAGATTCTATGGTGTGTTTGGTTTGTACGTTTATAATGCTCTAGCTATTGTAGTAGCTAATATTCAAGTATTATGTTTTGCACAATACGAGCTTTTTTCTGCACCTATAGCCTTAGGCACGGTGTTATTCACCACCACTTTTTTTGTCAATGATCTGATAACTGAACATTATGGCGTAGCGTTGGCAAAAAAATCTATCGCTTTGGGGTTTTGTGCACAATTATTGGTGATGCTATGGATGCTTATAAGCCTAGGCCACCCATTACCCGACTTACAAAATTCTAGTATAACCATTCAAGAAGCAAATAATAATTATTTGGCCATGTTTCGACTATTCACCCCTTCGTTTAGAATTTTATTTGCCAGTTTAACTGCTTATTTGTTGAGTCAATGGCTAGATATTTTGATTTTTGATCAAATACGTAAAATAACGGCAGGAAAATTTTTGTGGCTACGACAGAATATTGCTATGTTGATATCAGGTTTAATCGACACCTTCGTGTTTAGCATATTAGCGTGGATGTTACTTAGTGGCACTCCTGTTTCTTGGCATGAATTGATTTTTACCTATGTTTTAAGTGCACAAATTATTCGTTTTCTTTTAAATATTTCTTTTACCCCTTTAATGTATATGAGTTATTCCCATGTCCCAGCTAAAGCAGAAATTTAATTTTACCATAATAAAACAAGGCCCAGCCGCTGCTAGATTGGGACTATTACAAACTCCGCATGGCACGGTAAAAACCCCAGCTTTCATTTTCTGTGCTACTCGCGCGGCTATGAAATCTTTAACTACAGAGCAATTAAGAGCTGCTAACACACAAATTATTTTGTCCAATACTTATCATCTAATGTTACAACCAGGCCCAGCAAGCGTACAAGCACAAGGTGGCCTGCAAAAATTTACTGGTTGGCGTGGCCCAATGTTAACTGATTCTGGTGGTTTTCAAATATTTAGCTTAGGTTCTGGTAATGTGGCTGATGAAATTAAAGGCCGCCGTTTATTAGGCCAAGAAAAAACTTTATTAAAAATTGACGAAAATGGCGCGCGTTTTCGCTCATACGTGGATGGTCGAGAATATTTACTAACTCCAGAAGAATCTATTCGCATTCAAAGAGGTCTTGGTGCAGATCTAATTGTGGTCTTGGATGAATGCACACCATATCATGTAGATAAAATGTACACCAAGGATTCTATGGAACGTTCACATCGTTGGGCATTACGTAGTTTACAAGAGTATTTAGCGCAGGATAATGGTGCACAAAAATTATATGGCATCGTCCAAGGTGGGGTTTATCCAGATTTACGCCAACAAAGTGTTGCTTTTGTGAATGATAATGAATTCTTTGGTAATGCTGTTGGCGGCTCGTTAGGAGCAGACAAACAACAAATGTATGATGTCGTGGCTTTAACCATGTCTATGCTAAATAAAGAACGCCCTACTCATTTATTAGGCATCGGCGGAATTCAAGATTTATTTAATGGTGTCTTACATGGTATAGACACTTTTGATTGTGTACATCCAACACGTATTGCACGCCACGGTGGTGCCTTGGTGAAGCCATGGAATCGCGATGAAAACCTGGGACGTGAACATATAAATCTACGTAATGGCCAATATAAGCAAGACTTAGAACCAATTGAATCCGATTGTGCCTGTGCTACTTGTACTAACTATACGCGTGGTTATATTCATCATTTGCTAAAAACTGAAACATCGGTAGCATTCACGCTTATTGCACAACATAATGTATTTTTTATGAATGACTTGATGCACAGGATTCGTACTGCCATAGAACAAGATCAGTTTGTTGAGCTACGCGAGCAATGGGCATGCCAAAAACCTAAAAATGAAATGGTGATGGAAGCAGAGTTATCTGTTACCAATTAGTTTTATCTGAATCTTCTTCAAATACTTTAAATTGTCTTGATAACTGTTGCAAACGGCCAGATAATTCATTAAGGGCATCACCAGCAGTTTTGAGCTCTTTGGTTTTATCATGCACTGCCTCAAAATTATCTTCAAATTTATGCATCGCTTCACGATTGTCAATCTCATCTGCCAAGACCATTAGTTTATGTGCAGTATTTTGTACTTTTTCTGATGACATAGCCGTCTCTTGATAGGATCTTTGGAATTTTTCCAATAGTTGATTTAATGATGTAACCATATCACCAATTTCATCTTTATTTTCGTAATTAATACGTTTGGTTAAATCATGCGATTCGGCTAACAAGCGTATAGCTGAACTAAGTTTTTTGATAGGTTCACTGATTTGTCGCGCTAGAGCTATTCCTGCAAAGACAGCAAAAGATATGATTAACAAGCTTATAATTAATAAACTTATTGTTAATTTTTTTGCCAAGGCATATATAGGGGAGAATGCTTCGGCTGTATCTATTTTAGCCAATATACCCCATTTTAAACCGCCAATGTTAAGAGGCTCATAAGCACCCAACACTTCAACGCCGCGATAGTCTTTATACACAATAAATCCCGTCTTACCTTGTAACGCTTCTGCAACCGCGTAAGTATTAACTTTCATCAAACCAATATTGTTTTGCTTGGCTTTTATTCTGGTCATATCTTCTGCGGAAACACTATTAGCCTGTAATAATTTTTCGAAACCTTCTGGTTCTTCAACAAAAAAACGACTGTTATTAAGAACTCGATGATTCGCATCAAACAAATAAACTTCCCCGGTTTTGCCTAGGCCTATTTCACTCCATCTACCATCACTAGTCATAATTTCATTAACAGTATTTGCATCTAATTGAAAAATTAAGATGCCAACCTTAAGGCCATTATCATATATTGGTGTAGCAATAAAACATGCTTGATCATCATTTGATGGTGCATACGCTTCATACTCTGAAACTATTACACTCTTGGTACCATTACCAACATTAGCTTGATTAAAGACTCTACCTAATGCTGTATTTGCATAAGGACCATTGATAAGCGAAGTGGTAAAATCTAAGCCTTTAGCCACTGTGTAAACTATATTCCCTGTTTTAGCATCAACCAAGAATATATCTTCTAAACCAAACAATAATTTTAATTCGCGTAAATGTTCGTGGTATTGGGCATGAAATTTACTATACAAAGAACCATCGTCGACATAAGTTAATTTTTCTTCTTTATCTATACCATATGGATTATTAAAAATATAATTGTATTGTAGAGCAAATGTATTGGCATTAGTTGCATTTAAATATGGTGTTGCATCAAATGCTATGCCACCATTATCTTTAGAATAATCCGCAGAAAACTCCGCAATATAATTATTAATGGTCGCATCTTTATATTTGTCCATGCCCTTGTTACTTACTTCTCCAGCATACAGTAAAAAACCTTTATTTAAGTCCTTCATGGCATCAATAACAGTTGGATCATTAGAAAATAAAGTACATTCTCTTTGCATAGCAGTAAAATAACGTCTGATTTCATCGGCTTTCATATCACGTACTAGCATTAAACGATTACGCGCTTCGTCTTCCAAAATTTGCTGCCCATAATGAAAAGACATATAACCAATCAATAATGCTGTGGCAAGTATTGATAAGACTGCTATCAATATCGAGTTAAATAATAGTCGCGAGCCAATACGCATATTCATCTCCACCTATTTGCTGCGTTACATAAACGTATTTTATGCATGGTCATAATGCCTATCACTTTAAAGATAATCCTAATTTAATAGTTTAGAACATTAACTTATTATCTGAGTGAATATTAATGACCAGTCAGCAATTTTCTATACAAACTAATCTAGAATGAAATAATTACTAATAGCCAAATCAATTTAGCTAAGGATCAGAAGATGCATGCACATTGTGCTAATTGTGAAACTAGCTCGTTACCAAGTAAAACCTGGGTTGCTGGTATAACTGGTGGGATATTATTCGTAATCAGTATGTTTGATATAATGCCTGGTCTACAAACTAGTAGTGGTTATATTCTAAATTGGATCTGTGCCTTAATAACGCTAGTAGTAATTGGTTATTCAGGACAAGATTTTTACATTAAGGCATTCCAAGCTTTACGTGCCGGTAGTGCCAATATGGACACATTAATCGCGCTCAGTACTGGCATTGCATGGTTATATTCTGTGGGAGTATTAATATTTCTACCACATATTCCTAGCATAGGACAGCATGTTTATTTTGAATCTAGTGTCGTTATTATTGCCTTTGTAAATCTAGGCACACTATTGGAATTACGTGCGAAACGCACTACCTCCATGGCTATAGAAGCTCTTTTAAACTTACAACCCAAAATGGCAAGAATCATACGACAAAATCTAGAATTAGACGTTAACGTTGCAGAATTAAAAATAAATGATTTAGTTCGAGTCAGACCAGGCGAGCAAATCCCAGTAGATGGTATCATAACTGATGGTACTGCTATCTTAAACGAATCAATGTTTACCGGAGAAGCTTTGCCACAAAATAAAAATGTTGGCGAAGTAGTCATAGGTGGCACTATCAGTCTAAACAGCAGCTTTGTGTTTAAGGTTTGTAAAATTGGTGCTGACACTACTTTGGCGCAAATCATCCATCTAGTGCAACAAGCACAATTATCTAAGCCACAATTAGCGCGATTGGCAGATAAAATTGCCCACATTTTTGTACCCATAGTAATTATAATTGCCATAATAACTGCCATGGTATGGTTAAATGTTAATTCTGAACACAAATATGCTTACGCATTATTAAACTCCATGGCTGTATTAATTATTGCTTGTCCTTGCGCATTAGGCTTAGCTGTCCCTATGTCGCTAATGGTGGGAGTAGGTAAAGCGGCACAATATGGAATATTAATTAAACAAACAGATGCTATCCAAAAAATAGAACTAGTTACGTATGCGCTATTAGATAAAACTGGCACTATCACTCAAGGAAAACCAGTTCTAGTAAATATCTATCCAGCAGCAGAATATCAGACTGACACAATATTAACCATCGCTGCTAGCCTAGAAGCTAGTTCCGAACACCCATTATCAAAAGCAATCATATCTGCAGCACAAACAAAAGCACTAGCGCTACAAAAAGCTAACTCTATAGAAATATTTCCTGGTTTAGGTATTAGCGGTAATATTGCAACACATAAAATAAGCATTGGTAATGCGGCTTTTATGGCGGCACAACTTATTAATATAATTTCCATGCGTGCACAAACGGACAAATGCACACAGGAAGGACAAACTGTAGTTTATGTTGCCCAAGACAAACAGTTAATTGGTTTAATGGCCATAGCTGATCTACTCAAAATAGATTCAGCATCCGCCATCCAAGATTTACGTAAATTAATCAATAACATTGCCATAATTACTGGTGATCAGCTAGCAAGCGCTAAAGTTATCGCGCAAAAAGCCGGTATAGATGAGGTTTTTGCTAACGTGATGCCGCAAGAAAAAGCCTATAAAGTCACCGAACTGCAAAATAATGGCGAAAAGGTAATAATGATTGGTGATGGTATTAATGATGCTGTGGCCCTATCACAGGCTGATATTAGCGTTGCTATGGGTAATGGTGCTGATATAGCTAAACAAAGCGCAGATATAATTTTATTGCATAATTCATTAAATAGTTTACTGGATGTTTTTTCTATCTCTGGGCAAATCACCCATAATATGCGGCAAAATTTATTTGGCGCTTTTTTATATAATATAATTGCTATTCCAATTGCTGCTGGAGCATTGTACCCTGTAACTGGTTTGTTATTGAATCCCATGCTTGCCGGCGCAGCCATGGCTTTGTCTTCCGTGACAGTAGTTGCTAACGCTAATAGATTGCAGTTATTAAAGCCTTACCGTGCTAAATCTAACGTGTAAGGCCACATTGCATCATTTCCTCCATAATAATCTATATACAGCATAAATTTTAGATCTATACTTCTTCGATGCCGTGAAAAAGATTTAGAATAGGATTATATGCTGAAGCCAAAAAAGCCAGATAATGAAGCGGAAAGACTACAAGCTTTAAGAGATCTAGATGTTTTGGACACCCCGACCAGAGTATGGAATCGTGAAGGTATTGAATTAAATTACTTGGAACATACTAATCAGTAAAACATGATAAAACATTACTTGGCGCTAACAATGATAGATATTGATAATTTCAAGGCAATTAATGATAACTATGGCCATAATGCTGGCGATCAGATGTTGCGTGAGGTGACCAAAAGAATTTTGTGTACTCTTGATGCACATGATGTACTTGGACGTTGGGGTGGAGAAGAATTTTTAGGTATTATCGCCATGAAATGTGAGACCGCAGAAAGTTGCGTCGCTATATTTGAAGAAGCTCGCCAAAATATTGCCACCTAATCAGTTAAATTTAACGAGCATTCAATCCCAGTTACTGCCTCATTTGGTATAACTTTTTCAAAAAATTTAGGAGAAGATTTAACCAATGTAGTGGCCAAGGCAGACCATGCTTTATATGAAGCAAAAAATACCGGTAAGAACAAATGTTATACTAGAGGCCTAATTCTCGGTTACATTAGATTGCGATGGCTGCTCAATATTTGCCTCAGGCACCTCACCAATAAACTGGACATTGGTAAGCTGCATTGACTGATTGGTCTGTGGCAGTGGCACGTATATGATTACATTGTACAAATTATGCACCCCATTAGCGCCCAACATTTCTAGCTGCACCGAGTAATTTAATCCAGCCACTATTTGTCGTTTGGCGCTAACAATCTTCACCAACGTGCCCTGTTGCATCTGTTGCACCGCAAAATTTACCACTTCTTGCAGCTGCTTATCTTTCAAATCAACTGCATTATAACCACCTGGCAGAGCATCGGCGGCAAAAACTAAAACTGGTTGTATGTATAATAACATAACCACTATAATTGCTTTTACCATATTTTATAACCTTACTTTCAATTTATGAGTAGATTTTTCCTTTTTGTCTAAATCAGCAGACACGGCTTTTGCAATCGCTTCTAATTTCTCTGCTAATTTATAATTACCGCGTTTTTTTGCAACCATAGCAGGAGTATCCAAATCTTTATTTCGCGCGGACAAATCGACACCTCGATTTACCAATTCATCAACACACGCAAGATGTCCATGAGAATCGCCATTGCTAGATAAAGCTAACATATGTAATGGGTTTTCGCCCCATATATTCGTATTATTTATATTTTTTATAATGGTATCCCCATGCTTTGCATGAGTAAGTAATGATAACAGTACATCTGTATTTCCACGATGCGCCGCAAAATGCACCGCAGAATTTCCAGAGTAATCAACGCTCATGGATTTAGTGCGAAGATCATCCAACACTACAGTTACTATTTCAGGATTGCCACCACCAACCGCATAATGCAGCACAGTGCGACCGCCAAATTGTGGATTGGCATAGTTTGGATCGGTATCTTGCGTTGCTGAGTTCAAAAGATCTTGCAAACTTTTTATTTTTTCTTTCAGCACAGCCGAATCTTTTATATAGGAAAAAACTATTGGCATTACAGTATTACGTCCAAAATATTCTGCAAATCCAGCAGAATTTTCTGGTACTACAATGTTATCCCAGTTTATACCAACTTCAGCAAAAACCTCTTTTAATTCTGCAAAACCAAAATATTTGGCATAATCTACTGGGCGCAAACCAAATGCATCTGGCGCAAGCAATGCTTGCTTTTGTGCTTCTACACCTGCATATAAATTTAATAACAAGAGTAGACTTTGTACTAATTCTGCATTGCGGACTTTTTCTTGCGGTGAAGATCCAGTACAACATATTGTATGCAATAAAGAACGTTTATTTGCGTCCAACATATCTCTAACCGCGATGTTCCGTTGTTGGTAGATAAATAACAAATATTGCATGATATCAAGTTTGGCAGAATTAGCAGCCATATGCAAAGGCAAGCGTTTAACATTATCCAACGCCATAATATTTGCACCGGCCTTAATCAAACTAGCTACCGTTGCTACATTACTGCTACCATAACAGCTTACATGCAGTAAAGTTTGTTCCCCTTGGCTACGCACGCCGGTATTAATTTCTTTAACTTGCTCTGGAATTTGCAATAATTCTTGTACCTGCTCAGTATTTCCCAAATATACTGGCACAAACAAAGTAGAGCGTCCATAACCATCTAAATTATAATTTATATGTATCCCAGACATTTTAACTCCTAAATTTAAGCTGCTTGTAATCCTTTAGAATCAGTATCGCTAGCTGTATCAGTATCGCTAGCTTGTTGTTGTTTATCATCATCACGACTAATAATCTGTCGTCGCAAATACACCAACAATACTAAACCTGGCAGCGCAATAACCGCGGAAAATAGATACAAACCCACCCAACCTGTAGCTTGTACTAAATAGCCAGCAACTGGCCCCACATAAATCCTGCCAACTGCGGACAATGAAGAAAACAGAGCAAATTGCGTAGCTGTATAATTTGGACTACATAGGCTCATTATTAAAGATACAAAAGCGGCTGTGCCCATGCCAGCACAAATATTTTCTACAAACACGGCGGCACAGGCAACCAGCATATGTTTACCAGTTATGGCTAATAGCATATAAGATAAATTGGTAATAGCTGCCAAAATACCAAAAGTCAACAGTGCTTTAAACAAGCCAACTCTAGTCATAAACAAACCACCAACAAATACACCAATTAAAGTCGCCACCACACCTAACACTTTATTAATCATGCCTACTTCTTTTAAAGCAAAGCCCAAATCTAATAAGAAAGTACTAGATAAGGTATGCGAAAAGGCATCTCCTAACTTATACAAAATTAGTAATAACAAAATTAACCAAGCTTTATCGCGAGTTAAAAAATCTTTTAAAGATTTGCTAATTAACGCCACTAATTTAGTTTGATTTTTATCAAGTTGTACTGTCACTGGTGGCGCGAATAAAGTAGCAATAATACCGAACAACATTAAACCTGCCATGATTAAATAAGTGGTCTGCCAACCGTATTTGTCAGCTAATGTTAACGCAAAACCACCAGAGGCGATCATAGCAACTCTATATCCTTCAACCCCTAATGCTGATCCCAAACCACGTTCATCATGCTTTAAAACCTCTATCTTATATGCATCTATAGCTATGTCTTGCGTTGCAGAACAACAACTCAATAATAATCCTAACAGCAACAAAGTTGGTATTTGCAAATTAAACAGCTTAACCACCGCATCTGGCTTAAAAGCTGACATGGTTATAATTAAACTAATAATTAGCAGCTGTGTTAATAACATCCAGCCACGACGTCGATCCATTAATGAGGTAGGCGCAAACCTATCTAATAATGGCGCCCATAAAAATTTGTACGAGTATGGTTGACCAAGTAAAGAAATAAATCCAATTAGAATAATCCCAGCCCCATTAGTCTTAAACCAAGCCTGTAATGTGCCACCCACTAAAGCGATAGGTAATCCGGAGGAAAATCCCAGCAAAAAAACCACCAACATGCGGCGATTAGCATAAGTTTTTAACCATGTAATAATACTACTTGGTTGCTTGTTTAGTTGTATATTCATCAATTTTAGGTGTATCCCATGTTCCAGTAACTTTATATTTATACCGCGCAATTTCACTTATTTTTGATCCAGAAGCTTTATCAAACAACCAGATTGCTGCACCTACCGCCGGATTACCAGCAGCAATTGCTGCGGCTATCGGTAACCCCATGCCTACTTTAGGAGTAACATACATAGTAAAATCCAACTCTTTAGATTTTATCTTGGTTTTACCCAATAATTCAATCTTCGTGGAAGGGCTGGTGATTAATATATTATCCGAAGTTATGTCTCCAGGAGCAAATTTTAAATCCGCAACGAATTTATCAAACACAAACCCACGATTTAATAAATCACTAAAATCTAATTGTAACCTGCGTTGAATAGTGTCCAAACTCAATAAGCCAATCACGCGCCCTAAACCAGGTTCAACATTAATCAAACTACCAGCACGTAAATCAAAATGAGCGGAGCCATATATTTTCAAAAGATCAAAATCTAGCAAGTCGCCATCCCACTTTAAGGAGAAATTCATTTCGCCACTACCACGACTCATGGAATTAGCTCGCCCATATTCTGCCAATACTTTACCAAAATTTTGAGTATATGCATTGCCTGACAAGATTGTTACAGCTTTATTATCCATTTGCCATTGGCCTTGTGCTTGTAACATAATGTTGTCATTAGTAACAGAAAAATTCATTATTTCGTAACCATAGGTGCGTGGTAACAACTCCAAATATACTTTTTTAAACGTATTTTTATTCAATAGCAGGTTATCGCAATAAAATTGAATCAACGGCAATTTGTTCATGGCCCTCAATTTTTTTATAAAACTCATTAGGTTTTTATTTCCCATGCCATCACTAGTTACAGTGCTTAAGTTTGCTCGTTCTAGTTTTGCTTCGATTCTATCTCGTTCTGAACTAATACTAATTACACCAGTAAGCTTATTGCTGTCTATGAAAAATTCATTTTTGTGCGTAGTATACTTGCCTAATTTTTTCCCTAGTGCGATATTGCCACCCTGCGCCTGACCATCTTTCACAAATATCATACTATCTAGCAATTCACCCAAACTAATATGCGCAATATTTTCATCGTTGCCAGACTGTAAATAACGTACAGTTAATGGTAGTTTGCTAGAAGCAATCTTATTAAATGGCTCAGGTAGGTTTATACTCACACCTATTAAATCACTTTTAATACTAAAAGTTTTATTGATATTTTTTCGATCTAGTGGCAACTCTATACCCACCGTTGCTTGTGCCATACCACTAAAATGCTCTAAATTTATTGTCGGTAATAATTTCTGTAACTGTGTTATAGCTAAAGGCAAAGTTAAGACTATTTTTAGATTGTGACTAGGAAATTGTATAGTGTTGATTGTGCCGGTAGCATTTTGCCCCAGCAAATTCAATTGCAATTTTTGCGAGCTAACAGAGTCATTAGTGAAATCAATGTCACCACGTAGATGCTGTATCGGTAAATTCCAATCTTGCAACATTAATTTATTGTCAATTAATTTTATACTGCCAAATGTCTTAATATCTTCGGTCTTATCAAGATCGATATCCAATTTTAAACTTAAAGATATTTCGCCAACTGGATTAAGTTTAGCAAGATTCTTACCTAAATTGTGTTGCAAGGGTGACTGCATAATGTACTCTATAGCATTCTCTATGTTAGTATCTATGGTGCCATGCAATTTAATTAATGTATCATTTACTTTCTTGTCATAAATAAGATCTAACGAGCGTACTGGGGCTGATAAAATTGTAGCATTATTAGCTGTAACTTTTACAACGTCGTTTTGTAAAGAAATTACCGCATCTATATCATTAATTTGCGGCCAATCAGAAGAAAATTCTAATTCGGCATTACTAACTCCCAACACACCGTTAATTTTTTTATTCTTATAGTCCAGATGTATTAAATTGACTTTCCCGGCAACTAAAGATTTTTTTAACCATGCAGCCAGTTTAGGAATTTTCTTATTGGGAATAAAACTTATAGCCTTATCCACGCCTAAATCTTGCAAATTACTCTTAAGCAACAAAGACTCTATACCATTGGCATTTATTTGCATACTAAGCAACGGAGAAATTTGTAGCTCTGCCAAATTTATTGTTAAATCTTTGCCGGTGATTGCCCATTGCTGCTCGTTTTGCTGTAAATCTAACCCACCACTTATGGCATCAATAATTATGGGCTGACTAAACCAAGCATCATTACCAACGCTTAAATCTTTGAAAGAAAAGCTACTAGCGTGATTTTGTGGAGTATATTCTATATGCCCGATACCACCAGCGAGATAGGTACCATCAGATAAAGACAGTTTTTCTACAGTAAAATCACTACTAATTTTATCCAACACACCATTTTGAATTGATCCATGTATATCTAAATCAGCAAAATCACCCTGCATAAAATTTTGTTTATAATTAGGGATAAATTTTAGTATTTCGACTAAAGACACATTGCTGGTCTTGAGAGCAAAATCTAATTTAGATTGCGCATAATTCTCCAAATCTCCATAGTATTTAGCTGCAAAGACAAATTCTGGCTGAATTTTACCAGGAATTTTGCCCATAGCAACAATATAATAATTATGTTCGCCAGACTGACGAAAATCTATTTTCACATTTTTAAATGGTAAATCGGCACCATATTCTCCATGTAAACGCAAGGCGCCATTTTCAACAATTACTTTTTTTTGTGTACTTAAAATTTTGAATACCGCCGCCAATGATATTTGCGACCATGTATTCGATGTTGCAACATTACAATCTAAAACCAAATTGGGATTACGTAATAACAAGCTTTTAAACTTCAAAGTAAATGCGCTGAGCGTAGCTAAGGTATCAACAGTACTAATAATTTCACTGGCAGCAAACAGTAAATCTCCTTCCTTGGCGTTATGTACAGTTACATTGGTAATATTAACTTTGAGCAGCAACCAATCCCATTTGGTAGTAACTTTTTCCATAGTAACATTATGCCCAAGTTCTGTGCTTAGCTTTTCTGATAAATTTAATACGTAATTATTAACTTTGGCAGTTAAAAATTTAGTCGTAGCAACAACGGCGAGGGCCAAAGCCATACACACAATTGTACAACCAATAATTACTTTTTTATTTAAAACCATATACATCATTCCCATTTTAGGCTTTGTTGCAACCCTTGCTAGCAGCAGTCATATATTCTTTATACACTCCGTGCGCCGGGAAAAAGCATGCTTTTTCTGATTCCGGCTTACCTCGACGCGGGATGTGCAAAACTGAAATGCTTTTGGTATAAAACTAAGCAGCAAGACGCAATGAACGTTGATAAGAACTTAATACAGTACTGATAATAGGCCATGCCAATGCACTCATCACACTTGATAACCAATATATAAAATTAGCTGGTGGATGGCCGATCAACATTTGAATCCATAAACGAATTAACTGGCTACAAGCAACCAACAACATGATTACAATGAATTTTTGCCAGGAACGATAAATACGTAAACGCAAGCGTAAATTCATGGTTAAGAAAGCAATTATCGCCAAAGTTAGCCCCATAGAGCCAAACAACATACCACTGAGCAAATCGAATATTAAGCCAACCATAAAGCCAAACACAATACCAACATGTGATGGTAAATTTGCCACCCAATAGATCATCAGCAAAGTAACCAGATCTGGTCGTAACCATTTATAAGCTGGATTTACTGGAATAATCATCAAGCAAAACGCAAAAACAAAGCTTAATAGTACTTGTAAATAAACTACTGAGGTTTTATTTTTTCTCATTAATACGTTCTCGTTTTATATAATCTTGATTACGAATTAATAACACATGACCACCACGATCTAATTTAGCTTGTGTTTGTAGAGTTATACTGGCAAATGGTTTGCCGTGATCACGTCTAGCTTCAATAACTTTGCCTACCGGGAAACCAATAGGAAAGCGCCCACCCAACCCAGAAGTAACAAATACATCACCATCCACGATATCTAGTGACTTCTGCACATGCCGTAATTCTAGAGTGGCACCACCAGTGCCCACAGCTATCGCCCGCACACCATTACGTAAATTTTCTACTGGCACGGCATGACTAGCGTCGGTAATCAACATCGCTCTACTTTCCAAGTCATTTACAGCAATAATTGTTCCCATAATACCATGTGCATCTATTAGGGTTTGCCCCTGATAAACACCGGCACTTTTGCCTTTATTGATAATCACTTGATGAGTAAAAGGATCGGGATCGATATTTATAATACTAGCAATAGACATATCTTCGGCTACTTGCGCTCCAGATTGCAGTAAATCGCGCAAATGTTGATTTTCTTTTTCCAATGCTTCCAATTTTTGCAGGCGACCTTGCAGTAGTAACTGTGTACCTTGCAGTTTCTTGTTTTCATTAAACAGATGCTGTTGCGTAGCCAAAAAGCCACCAAAATTTCGTACTAAAGCAATCGGCGTATCAACTAATTTTTGTGCTGGAAAAACTAATGTCGATAAAGAGCCTCTCACAAACCTAAACTGCTCAAAACTATGATCGATAAACATTAGCGCACAGGCAAATATACATACAAATACCAATCTAAATCCGTATGCTGTGTCTCTAACAAAAATCATTTTCATTCCGTAGATAACAAATCTCTACCCAGTTCATCCATCATCTCTAAAGCTCGTCCACCACCACGTGCAACGCAAGTCAATGGATCTTCCGCGACAATCACTGGCAAGCCGGTCTCTTCCATCAACAGGCGATCTAAATCACGTAGCAATGCGCCACCACCAGTTAACACTAAGCCGCGCTCAGCGATGTCCGCAGCTAATTCTGGCGGTGCTTGTTCTAAAGCTGCGCGTACTGCATCAACTATGCCAGACAACGGCTCTTGCATTGCTTCTAAAATCTCATTGCTATTCAAAGTGAAGCTACGCGGCACGCCTTCAGCAATATTTCTACCACGTACCTCCAATTCCAACACCTCAGAACCAGGAAACGCTGTACCAATCTCTTGCTTCACTCGTTCTGCAGTTGCTTCGCCAATCAAACTACCATAATTGCGTCGCACATAGTTGATGATGCTTTCGTCAAATCTATCACCACCAATCCTGGTTGAAGCGGCATAGACTACACCACTTAAGGAAATTATAGCTACTTCCGTGGTACCCCCGCCAATATCTACTACCATGGAACCACTAGCTTGTTCTACTGGCATACCTGCGCCAATTGCTGCTGCCATCGGCTCTTCGATCAAATAAACTTCCCTGGCGCCAGCACCCAGCGCTGATTCACGAATAGCCCGTCGCTCTACCTGAGTGGATCCACAAGGCACACAAATCAAGACGCGCGGGCTTGGTCGCAAAAAGCGATTTTGATGTACTTTATTGATAAAATGTAACAACATCTTTTCTGTGACGTGAAAATCGGCGATAACGCCGTCTTTAAGCGGTCTAATCGCCGTAATATTGCCAGGAGTACGCCCCAACATTCGTTTAGCTTCCCAACCTACCGCTGCCACTATTTTTTGCCCGCCATTTGATCGATCCTGACGAATAGCCACTACCGATGGCTCGTTTAAGACTATCCCTTGGTTACGTACATAAATTAGGGTATTGGCAGTACCAAGATCGATTGAAAGATCATTGGAAAAAATACCGCGTAATGACTTGAACATAAAAGCACAACCTATTTTAATATTTCATTAACCCACTAAAATCTACTCGCATACATAACACTTAGTAAATTTTACCTATTTTTGCATAGCTTTGCCTAAAATTTGCGATAACCTTAGCTACCGCAACATAACTTTGGGAAACATATAATACATATGCTATACTCAAGGCCATTTTTTAGACCAGAGTGAATAGCATGTCATTTACCCAAAACGATGTTAAAAAACTTGCTTATTTGGCTCGTTTAGCCGTTGACCACAGTATAGTCGAAGATCTAGATCGGATACTACAGCTTGTTAATAAAATAAGCGAAATAAATACCGATCACATTCCGCCGATGGCACATGCTCAAGAAACCAAGCAACGATTACGCGAAGACGTGGTAACCGAGCCTGATGTGCGAACAATAATGCAAAGCGAAATACCAGAGAGCGCTAAAGCCGCTGGCTTATATTTAGTACCCAAAGTTGTGGAGTAATGGACAAGCATGCATACCAAATCGATTCTTGAAACCGCCAAAGATTTACAAAGCAAAAAGATTTCTAGCGTAGAATTAACCACACATTTTTTAGAACGTATTAAAAAATTCGATCCTAAATTGAATAGCTTAATTACTATGGCCGCCGAACAAGCATTGACTAATGCTAGCCTAGCAGATCAAACCATCGCAGCAGGCCAAGCAGGCCCCTTAACTGGCATCCCTATTTTGCATAAAGATATTTTTTGCACCAATGGCATCAAAACCAGTTGTGGTTCTAAAATGTTAGATAATTTTATTGCACCTTACGACGCGACTTTGGTTAAAAAACTAAAAACTGCTGGCGCAATCATGTTAGGCAAAACTAATATGGACGAATTCGCTATGGGTTCTAGTAATGAGAACAGTTACTACGGTCCGGTGCGTAATCCTTGGAATCTAGAATGTGTGTCTGGTGGCTCTTCTGGTGGATCTGCCGCGGCAATCGCCGCTAGGTTAGCTTTGGCAGCCACGGCGACCGATACCGGCGGCTCTATTCGGCAGCCGGCGGCACTCTGTGGCGTTACCGGCATCAAACCAACTTATGGTTTGGTTTCAAGATTTGGGATGGTGGCGTTTGCTTCTAGTCTTGATCAGGCGGGGCCAATGGCCAATAGTGCAGAAGATTGTGCAGTGATGTTGCAAGCTATGGCTGGTTTTGATCCAAATGATTCAACTTCTGTAGAAAAAACGCCACCAAATTATGTAACGCATTTGAATGATTCTCTCGCCGGCTTAAAAATTGGGCTACCGCATGAATTTTTTAGTGAACAGTTAAACCCGGAAATTGCCAAGGTTGTTGATAATGCGGTTAAAGAACTGGAAAAACTCGGTGCTGTGGTCAAAGAAATCAGCTTACCGAACACACATTTATCTATCCCTGTGTATTATATAATTGCTCCTGCCGAATGCTCTTCTAATCTAGCGCGTTATGATGGGATCCGTTTCGGTTATCGTTGCAGCAACCCTAAAGACTTAGAAGATTTTTATGTGCGTAATCGCAGCGAGGGTTTTGGCAAGGAAGTAAAACGGCGTATTTTGATTGGTACTTACGTATTGTCTGCTGGATATTACGATGCGTTTTATGTTAAAGCGCAAAAAATCCGCCAATTAATAGCCAATGATTTTATTAATGCTTTTAAAGAGGTTGATGTAATTATCGGTCCAACTACTCCAGAATTAGCGTTTAAAATAGGTAGCAAAAATACTAATCCTATTGAAATGTATTTAAGCGATATTTACACCACCAGCCTCAATTTAGCCGGTTTACCTGGTTTATCAATGCCTGGCGGGATGATTAATAATCTACCGGTAGGAATTCAGGTTATTGGTAATTATTTTCAGGAAGCCAAAATTTTAAATGTGGCGCATCAATTTCAAAAAGTCACTAATTGGCATACACAAATACCAGCTGAGTTTGTATAGGGGTATATGAGATGGAATGGGAAACTGTTATTGGTTTAGAAGTACACGTACAACTAAACACTAAGGCCAAAATTTTTTCTGGCGCTGCCACAACTTATGGCGCTGCGCCTAATACCCAAGCATGTGCGATTGATTTGGGTTTACCGGGAGTTTTGCCAGTACTTAATGGCGAAACGGTAAAAATGGCGATAAAGCTTGGCTTAGCTACTAACGCAGAAATTGCCGAACGCTCGGTTTTTGACCGTAAAAACTATTTTTATCCTGATTTACCAAAGGGTTATCAAATTAGTCAATTTACCTATCCAATAGTAAAAAATGGGCGCTTAAACATCGAGCTTGAAGATGGGACTAAAAGAACCATTAACATCACTCGCGCACATTTAGAAGAAGATGCCGGCAAATCTATTCATGAAGAATTTAGAGCGTCAAGCGGTATAGATTTAAATCGTGCTGGTATTGCTTTATTAGAAATTGTTTCTGAGCCAGAGCTACGCAGCGCTAATGAAGCAGTTGCGTATTTAAAAACTTTACATGCTTTAGTCAAATACTTGGACATTTGCGATGGCAACATGCAAGAAGGATCTTTTCGTTGTGATGCCAACGTCTCGGTGCGGCCTAAGGGTGAAACCAAACTAGGTACTAGAGCAGAAATTAAAAATGTTAATTCCTTTAAGTTTGTAGAAAAAGCTATTCTGGTAGAAGTAGATCGCCAAATTGCTATTTTGCAATCTGGTGGCAAAGTAATACAGGAAACCAGATTATATGATTCACAAAAAAATGAAACACGCCCAATGCGTAGCAAAGAAGAAGCCAATGATTACCGATATTTTCCCGATCCTGATTTACATCCAGTAATCATTAATCAGGCTTTTATAGACGCAGTCAAACAGACTATGCCGGAGCTACCAGCGGCCAAGCATGCGAGATTCATGCAACAATATATGTTGAATGATTACGAAGCAAAAATTCTCACTGCCAGTAAAGCTTTGGCTAATTTTTTTGAAAATACCGTACAAATTGCCGGGCAGGCTAATACCAAATTGACTGCCAATTTAATGCTTGGCGAAGTTAATGCTGCGCTAAATCGTGAAGCAAAAGATATAGAGCAAATTGCCATTACCGAACAGCAATTAGCAAAACTAGTACAACGGATTGCGGACAATACTTTGTCCGGCAAATTGGCAAAAACTGTATTTGAGCTGTTATGGCAAAACCCGCAAGATCCAGATTTGATTATTGAACAGCAAGGTTTAAAGCAAGTAACTGATCTTGGCGCTATTGAGGGTATAGTTGACACTGTGATTGCCAATAACCCTAAGCAAGTAGCCGATTACCGTGCTGGTAAGCAGCAAATTTTTGGCTTTTTTGTTGGGCAGGTTATGAAGGTTAGCCAAGGCAAGGCTAATCCTGAGCAGGTTAATAAAATCTTGCAGGATAAGTTGCGCTAGTTATTCCCTTCCCATTTCCATTTCCATTTTAGGTTTTGGATATAAAAACTAGCTCTATCGTACATTTTACCTCCAGTTTTTCCGTACACTGCGTACGAAATCTTGAGGTAAAAGTGCAAACTCCATGCAGCATTATACGGATACAAACAATTAGCACTAAAAATTTTGCGTAATTTAAGTTTGGCCTGATCGTAGGCGGCCTCCGACCTACCATCAAAATATATAATCAACTACTAAAATACTGGCGTAGAACAGCTATATTAAACAGATACACGGAGGTTGTTATGATCATCGCGCATTTAGACAATGGCAGTTTGGAAGCTATAGAAATAAAACCAGAAAATATGGCCTTGCTTAAGAATGCGGTCTGGATCGATTTGCTTAATCCCAATCTGGAAGAAGAAAATGCCATAGAGCGGCTTTTAGACTTGGATATACCGACCCGCAAAGAAATGGCAGAGATTGAACTATCCAACCGTCTACACCACGATGAAGGCGCTTTGTTTATGACCGCCTTAATCATTTCCCATTCCGATACTTTAGAGCCACGTCTAGATCCGATTTCTTTTGTATTAACAGAAACTCAGCTAATCACAGTGCGTTACGTCACTCCAGAAACTGTGGACAGTTTTATGGAAAAATTGAAAAAATACAATGTGCCAAAACCTGCCCCCAGATTATTGGTAGACTTGATCACTGCCAATGTTAACCGTTTGGCAGACATTTTAGAAAAAATTGGTTTAACTATTGACAGTTATTCGCAACAAATTTTTGCCAAATCTACGCAAAAAACCAAGATAAATTATTCACAATTTATGCAGCAAATCGGCCTTCATGGTGATTTAAACACTAAGGTATGCGAAAGTTTATTGACTTTTAATCGTCTCATTCCATATTTTTTGCAAAAAGCCACCCCATTGCTACGCGATACTGATACTTTGCGTTTAAACACCATGCATAATGACGTAGTTGCATTAAGTGAACACGCAAATTTTCTCGCGAATAAAATCACTTTTTTACTGGATGCGATTTTAGGTTTGGTAAATATCGAGCAAAGCAACATAATTAAGCTATTTTCCGTGGCGGCGGTAATATTTTTACCCCCTACTCTCATTGCCAGCATATATGGTATGAATTTTAAATTTATGCCAGAGTTGTCTTGGAAGTTTGGTTATGCTTTGGCAATCGGTATGATGATTTTAGCCGCATGGTTACCATACAAATATTTTAAATATCGTAAATGGCTGTAATAAGGGAACTAAATGCAATTAGGCCTATATCAACACTATAGTGGCAAGCTTTATCAAGTACTTGGGGTATGCCGGCATTCGGAAACATTGGAAGAAATGGTCGTCTACAGAGCCTTATACGCGGATTACGGTCTTTGGGTTAGACCTAAAGCCATGTTTCAAGAAATGGTTAGTGCCACATCAGGATTAATACCTAGATTTAAGTTTATTCAAGCTATGAACGTACAAGCCCCAGAAATTCTTTAATTGTGCATATGCGCATAAGCTAGAGTGTCTATACTGCAGATATTTAGAAGAAGAATAAGCTGCGGTGGCTCATGGCAAAAACAATAGCAGAAGTTTATGAAGAGTTGAAAAAAACTATAGTGGATAGCATACCATCAGCAGATATGGACGCTGATGAAGACAGTGTTAAAAACTCAACATACTCTTCTATTACAGATTACTTGAGTAAAAATCAAATAAATTTAAATGACTTGATGGAGTATTTGAATGTACTTAAGGTGCCAGAAACATCGGATGATGATGAAGAGGAAAGTGAAGACTATACCGCTACTACTGTATTAAGAAGTTACTTTGAAGAATATGTCCCCAATATAGAAGCAATTCTAGAAAATTCACAACAAACACCGGCAACAGCAGATATTTCTAATAACAATATAGGAGATGTTGAAGACACTCAAAGTCTTGAGTTTAAAAATAAAATAGAAGTGGTGCCAATGGCAAAAAAAAATTATGAGGATCTCAAGATACGTATCAATTACCTCATGCCAAAAAAAAATCCAAAAGATATGTTAAGCATTGAACATGACCTATTAATTGAAAAAACAAATAACGAAATCGCAAATTACTTTTCTGAAAACCAAATAAATTCAGCTGATTTAAAAAGATATTTAGAAAATATTCAATCTAATGAGCACAACATTACAGCTGAGGACAATAACACCATTCAAAGATTAGAAAGTTATTTTGCATATGTAGAAAACGATTTGGTAACAGAATCGAAAAATTCACAACCGACACCAAAAGCGCCGACAACAGCAGATATTCCTAGTAAAGATATAGAAAATGCTGAAAACATTCAAAGTCGCAAACTTAAAGACAAGATAGAAGCAGCAACACTAGATTTAGAAAAAGAAAATGATGCGGAAAAATTCAGTGAGTTATATTTTAATACAAAAGAAGCCGCAATAGCAGCAATTGAACTATTAATGCAAAAAACAGATAACAAAGATTCAATTAATGCATTAAAAGGATTTAAACAATATTTTTTTAATCCATTCAAGGAAACTAACGAGACTGAAGATGTTCTTTTTAAAAATCAACATGAAATCAATCGCGATGATTTTAAAGAATGCACTTTATTGTCACGACATATAATTGGATTGCGCTTTACAATGGGGAAAAAATTAAAAACCATTAATTTACTTGACAACAAACCTCCGCAACCAATAGCTAGAACTTCTGTTAAATCTATAAAAGTCGAACCATTATCAAGCGATGTGCCAAACGATGTAAATGCTCTGCACACACAATTATCGGTACTTAATGCTACAACAGCTGTTGATCAGCCATTATTAAATCAGAAAAAACAATGGCTACTAACCACATTAAAAGAAATGGCTGACACCTCTATGCAACAAGGTGACGAAAATCTTAGTGAAATTATAAAAACAAAACTTGCCGTAGAAGGGATCTTAAAGCATAACAAACCATCTCATGAGATTAATATAGAAAACAATGCTAATCTATCACTTGCCTTGAATTTGGCAATAAAATGCGCTGAAATATTGGAAAAACACATGCCTAAAGCTGATGTTCATAAATATAATATAGATTCTGGTGCAGCAGTAGCAAACGAAAAAGAATTACAGAAACAGAATGATGTTGCATATTTGCAGGTGATAGAAAATTCAACTGAAAACAATTTTGAAATTTGGTCAAAATTGCTGCTTTCAATCACAATGATTAAAGACATCTCTACCAATAATAAAATTAACAGTTTTGATAATATTTTAGATAAAATTCTAAAAAAAACAACCATATTAACCTATATGGAAAGCATAAACCTAATAAATGAACTGGAAAAAAATAATGATCCAGAACCAATAGCTAAGTCTATTAAGCAATCCTTAATTAAACTGCTGCAACATAACGCAGAAAACATAAAAAAATTAAATGAGAAACAATATAAAGATGTTATTAATAATAAAATACTTGGTATTAATAGATTATTTGAACTGATTAGTACTCCTGAAAAACGAATAAAAACCGAACTTGTAAGCTTAATGGGTCATATAGGGAAAACATTAAAAACATATGATTTAGAAGAAAGAATCATCGAAATAAAAAATATCATAGAAAAACAATCTGATTATTCTGCATTACTGCCACAAATATTAGAAAAAACTCAATATATAGTTACACGGCTGCAAGAACTCAGAACTGAGAAAGAAAGTATCACAGCCTTAAAAGAGCTTGACAACTTAATCCAAAAGTTGAACAAAAAAATAACGGAAAATGCTGCACGATTAAAGACAAAAGATAGTTTTGTCAAAAATCTTAACCTTAATAATGAAAAAAATAAAAATCTTCATACTAATACAATAACACAAAATATCGATGAAGCAACAAAATGGGTTAAACAAGATCCAAAGAATATAATCATCTATGACACACCAATAGAATGGAAATTAGTTAAGGAATATATAGAAAAACAAAAAATTGATACCACAAAATCAATAAAAATATCTAGGAAAGAGTTGCTGAATTATACCAACCAAAAACACCCTGAACTTAGAAAATTCATAAATCATTCGTTTCTGTTATTTAATAAGCCTGGCACTAAAGATTTCGATCTTGGCATTCTAGCAAGATCGAAAAAATACCAATGGCATCATGGCGTTAGTAATGATGTATACGAAGGAAATATAGGCGTAGGTGGCTTTGCCAAAGTCACACCATGTAAACTACGCTCCTCAGATAATTTACTACAAGAAAAAACCCCTCCAGAAATAATGGCCATAAAAATTGGTGGAGACAAAGCCACTCCAGAAACAGGAGATATAGGTTGGGAAAAAACTATTTTTGCAGATTTAGGCATAGTGCATGGATACGTTTTTCGCCCAAGAGATAAGCAAGCAAATGATGCTTGGATTGATAATGTGCGCATAAAAGACAAGGGTTATTTTAAAGCTGCAATATTTGATGAAAGTTTAAAAGATTATATCGACAGAATGCATAAAAATAATAAGAAAATACCTGACATAGTAAAACTTAGAATAGCCTTTGCTGTTGCTACAGCAATCAAACAATTACATGACAAAAATTTTCTACATCGTGACATTAAACCTGAAAATATAATGCTATCATTGAACAAAAACTACGATTTACAAGCTGATATTATTGATTATGGTTTACTGATAAAACTTGGGCCTAATCAAGTAGAAATACAAGATGACATGATGGGTAGCTACGGTTTCACAGCACCAGAAATACAAGTAAATAATGCCACATATTCCAAAGCCAGCGATATTTTTGCATTAGGAATAACATTAAAAGAGCTGGGATTTACAGAGATTATTTATGCGAAATTAACTAAAAACTCATCAAAAGAACGAATATCATTAGATGACTTTATTGCGCAAACACAAGACATGATCGCGCAAAAAAAAGATGCTATCGTTCAACCTGATTTTCAGCCTAACACCAAAACATTACTGTTAAATCAAGCGCGAGAATTAGATTATTCTAATTTAAAACAAATGATCCATAATTACACCGAGAGTATAAATGAAAAAAGTCTTATTGAAACCAAAAATGCCATTGAAAAAATAAATAAAAATCTGCAAGAATTCAGTAATATATATTTAACAAATGATTACATAAATATTATTAATTTTCTGACAACAATAGAAGACTCAACCACCATCAGTGCAACAGATTCATTTAATATGCTGAATCATTCGCTTTACATAAATATTGAACCACAAATAATATCCGACATTCAAAAAATACTAACTCATATAGATAAATTATCCAATCAAAATCGAGCCCCTGTAGAGCGAAACACTAACACTTATAAAAACAGTCAAAAAACTATGATAATGTCCGAATCATTATTGAAGAAACCATTTTTTGACGAACCAACAAAGACAAACAGCAAAAAAATATCTGCTGTACAACTAAATTCAAACAAAAGCTTAAAAAATAATACAGAATCAGACAATTTTATTGCAAGTCAACAAGAAATTAAAGAACCCTTAGATCAGAATGAACAGCCATCATCAAAGCTATCGAGACAATCCACTAGTAGAAGAACATCATCTATTAAAAGTGAACAAGAGCACGAGCAAGAATCTGTACCAGGGTCTATACCTGAACTTGTAAATGAACCTGAGCAAGAACCAAAGTCTGAACAAGAACAAGAAATCGAGGAAGACATACATTCAGAAGCATATAGAAATGGGCTAAACGATGCCTTAAAATATTTTGATACTCTACTACAAAAAGAAATAAACACTAAAACATTTCAAGGTATATTAGAAAGCATTGATTTTTTTTATGTTTGTATAGATAAATACTGTAAATCTTATAATATAGCCAATTACAATCACGCTCTACAACAAATTAAAGACTTTTTAGATAATCACAATAATAGTGACAACATCAAAAATATTAACCATTTTGATGCGCAAAATCCAGAGCATGCTGTACTGGTAAATTATATTAACAGATTGATTATGACGATAAACTCTGCTTTTGGTAAAGACAATGCGCAATCATTGACCAATACAACTAATGCCAGCAACACAACAGAGCAAGAAAGTTACGTACCAAAAAATACATCCTCATCTAAAGTAATAAGTAATTCTGCAAATGAAGAAGAATCAAAAATAGATACCGCAAACGATACTAATTCAACACACGGTAAAAATAATGAGCAAACACAGATACCGCTTGATGAATATACCATTAATTTTCAGAGTGACACTGAAAAGTTAATCAAGCAACTATTAAACGCCGATAATATTATAGAAATGTTCAACAAATTATACAATCCAGTGAATCATTATATAAATATGTATGGAGCCAATGTAGCACTACCAACACAATACCGTGATGTAATACCTGTAATAAACGATTTTTTTCATGGGCAATACGACGAGAAACAATTTCTAGAAAAATATATAACACTATGCAAATCTATTGAAACAAGTAAGATTCTTAGCAATAATGCAACTACCATAGAAGAAAAAAATCTGCAAACAGGTATTGCTTTAATTATGAAACAGTTAAATAAAATCATGCCCGTGTTCTATCCTGATGAAAACATAGACAATATTACAGCTGTGCCTGTTATACATGAGACTATTCAGCAACAAAACACAGCACAAACAACATTAAGCACTACACAAAATGAAAAAGATACTAGCCTAACCAATACAAACAAATCAACTAATACAACAACGGCCACAACAAATATTAACCCAATTAGCAAGCATAATCCAATTGGTAACCTAGATCCAAATCTTCTTAACATTCTAAGCAACGCCATGGAGAAAAAAGGACCTACAATTAAGTTAAAGGGCATATTAGATATGTTTACAAGTAACAATGCAATCGCACAAATAAAAGAGTCTGATCTTTTATTTGCAATTGCCGCACAAGATGCCTCAATTGAGGATGATATATTATACATCATTAATATTTTGCCTCATAAGAAAAGCCCCGTATATAAAGAAGAGCTAGCCAAACGTTTAGAAAATATTTTGAGCCATTTTGAGGGCGAAAATTTTCACGGCACTATGAAACAAGCTTTTCTAGAAATACTGCCTACTCATGGTTATATACCAACTATTGCAGAAGTATCTGATGAAGCTTTTATTGACATCTTATCTGCCGAAAATAGTGCCAATAAAAACATATTGAAAACAATAGTCGATGCAAAAAATAATAATGACTTTACCTCTTTGCTAAAGAATAAAAAATTGTATCAAGCACAAACTGACAAGGCTTGTGATTTAATTAACAAATACGAGACTAAAATAGATAAAAAATGGCGCGATAAATATAAAAATATTGCCAATCTATTGCTGGAAATAAAGACTGAAGAAACATCATTACTGCAAAAATTTGCAGTCATTGATAGCATAAAACATACTTTGGGAGATTTACACCAAGAATTTAAGATAGGCAGCAAGTCTAAAGATAATGCATCATACCAACTTTACTTATTATTATTATCTACTATAGCATTAAGCGATAAATTACTAGAAACCCCGACAAATACTGCTGATGCACTGACTGACAAAACAGACGAACTAACTATAAAAACTGCAAAACTTGTAGCTAACATTAAAAATATATTTATACAGTTTTCACGTCTAAAATCCCCTGATGATAAAGAAATTGAATATTTTAAAAACAATATTGACACATACCAAAAAAATCTAGCAGAAATAATGCAAGACATACAAACTGTTAACGATCAAAATAGTACGCAACAAGACAATATATCTATCAATAAACAATTGTGCTCTCTAGTAGAAAATGCTAATATTTTAGCTATTTACAATGAAAAATTACAACAAATTTTATCTGTTAAAGAAAATAAAAATTTACTTAAATTAATTAACAAATTTGCCAAAGAAGAGCCAGAACGCAAAAACTATGCTACCTCACGGTTTGATTTTACCTTGCCATTATCTCTGGAAATTCTTAGATCAAAACTAAAATATATAACAGATTGCTTTAAAAACCGACGCCCAGTCATGCCAAACTTATTCAATTTTGCCAGCGGTGCCTCTAATCTAATGAATAAAACGATAAGTAAAGCACCATTACATTTCAAACATAAGCAACCCAGCAATAGAAGTGTTAAAAACGTGGCATCTAACACCGCCCCCCTAGACTTAATGCAGATTATAACCAAAGTGGTAGAAACAAATTTCCCTAATGAATTTTATGTAAAAAGCGATGAAAAAAAGCTTACTGTCGCCAAAAAACTAACCCCGAATAAACCAATTATAACCATCAAAAACGCAGAAATAACCCCCAATGGCATTCGCTATCCATGTAAAACTAAGGGGGGATACGCAGATTTTTTAATCATTTTCAAAACATTAGAACAAGCCAACACTAAGCAAGCTAATATAAATTTAGGTCGTCATGCCAATATGCACAAAGCGCGTAATTTTTTAGATGCGTTTATTGCTACATTTACAAATGATAAAAATGAAATCAAATGTAAGTTAAAACTTAATTTTAAGCCAGATAACAATACTGCCAGTTATATTCTACAGGCGTTAAAAGAAAGAGCTCAAAACCAATCCACAGGAATAAATGCAGAACAATTACTCTCCACTTTCGGTCTCAAATTAGTCGGTGATAAATTAATTGCTTTATCTAGCGATAGCAATACCACGTTAAAAAAATCTGAACTTGGACCTAACTTTACCGCCTTTGCAGGCCAAGATCTTAACCAAAATATGCCAGACACCAAGGCTCTAAAACGTTCTAGTATATAGTTGCCAGTTTTAATCAGTAATGTATTAATTTCAATTGAGTGTCTATTCACTATTTGTGCAGGGTTATTAACTACACGCTATTTCGATTTAAAGGGTGGAACTTTTTGCAGTAGTTTAAGTCCAACTGTATAGAAACGCAAAAGAGAGTTTTTGCGGTATTGAATAAGTGAATTGGAGATTTACAATGTCATACAATAATGGCGGAAACACTGGGAAATTCAATGAAGAAGAGTTTAAAAATTTTAAAATACAATTGCCTATCCATATAGCCACACTTTCGGGCATATTAAATGGCGATAGTCAATATCGTGATATGAAATATTCAAATGTGACTGAATTATTGAATAATACCTTAGCGTTAATTACTAATAACTCAGTTTTCCTAAGTAAAGGCACTCAAGATGCACTAGAGACCACTAGAACGATCATAAAGATAACAGAAATAAAACAAAAAATCGATCCTAAATATTTAACTGGCATGATAGATCAAATAGCAGATAAAGGGAAAAATGCTGAACATGACGTAGATAAGAAAGTTTGTCAGTTGTTAACGATTATAGCCGCTATTCCGTCATCGCAAGGAAAGAAAGAAAAAAATCTGTATGGTAAAATGCAAGATTATGTAAAATCAAAAACCACTAAAAAGAAAAATAACAACGAAGTACAACGTAGCAGGCATCCTGTTTTAAAACCGCCTACAGATGAACAGTTTATAAATGATTATGGCCCCATTAAACCTCCTCCACCTCCAGGACTTTTTGATGATCCCCATCCTCAACACATGCATGCGGCATCAGCCCCTGCAAAATTAGAAACAGGTCCCTTTACTAAAGGCAATAGAGTCCAAACAAAAGACAGCTTTCCAGATCGCTCTAGAGTCCAAACAAAAGACAGCTTTCCAGATCGCTCTAGAGTCCAAACAAAAGACAGCTTTCCAGATCGCTCTAGAGTCCAAACAAAAGACAGCTTGCCAGATCGCTCTTTAGTTTCGTCAAGAAATAGTAATGAAAGCAGGAATACTGCAAGCAGTGTTAGCACTAAATCTACTCGAAGCAACGAACGTCTTAGTGAAAAACCGCTTAATACACCGACAAACGAGGCAAAAAAACCAAGTCGGTTTCAAGGGATTAAAAACATGTTATACGGCAACCGTAGCAAAACATCTACGACGCCTCCTGCCACCAGCAAAAAAGCGGAAAAACCGCATAGCGGCACCACAGAAGCTAGAGAGCAAAGAGCTTTTGAAAGAGGATTGAATGAAACTGAACGATTTTTAAATAAAGGACTTAGAAATGAGAATGTGCAAGATAGAAAAGAACAGCGAGATCTTGTAAGAGAACAAAGAATTAACCAAACAAAAGCAGAAGAAGAAGCAAGAAAACGTTTTGCGTATAGAGAGCTCACACCACGAGAAAAAGCTGCTAATATGATGGCAAAACCATTTAATGCTGCTGGCGATGCTGCTGGCTACGCCAAAGAGAGAATCAAAGATGTAAACGCTGGGATGCTAAGTCATGAAGAACGTGTACAAGCAGCATTTGATAAAATGCAGGCAATGCGAGATAAAAGACGAGAAATTGGCGATCAAATCGGTGGTTATGTGGATAAAAAGGCAGTGCAGGCAGCACAGAAAATGCAAGACGTCAAGGAAAAAGCACAAGAAGCTTTGGATGACATGGCCAAAAAACGTAAATATGCACGCGAACAAATCGCTTATAATCTCGCCACAGGAGCTATGAAAGCCGAACACAGAAGGCAACAGATAGGCGGGGCATTAAAAGGACTAGTGGTAAACGCATATAATAAGGCACCATCTATTGAACAATTAAAAGCGCAAATGAACTATAGCTCTAAGGTTTTAGGTAGTTGGATACCATCATGGCATGAAGAAATGAGCGCTCGTTTAAAGGGATATGATATTCATATATCAGGCGAGGACAACTCTGTAAGATTCATGAAAGCTACGTCACCAGACAAACTATATGGTGATGTTAACGTAGAAATGCTGGTAAAACTCACACCTAATATCAAACCAACTGGTTCTTTTAAAATGGAATTTTTAGATGGTGGCACTAAAGAAAGTTTTGATCTAATTGCAACGATTATAAAAGATGGCAGATTAAAAACAGTTCCATTTAATTTACTTGAGATTCCGGAAGATATGAAGGATTTTCTACAACAAAGCAGAGACGGATTAGAACAAAATTTACAAGGCAAAGCCGATTTGTTTGTAGAAAGTATGGTGGAACATTTCGCTAAAGGCAACAAATTTGATTGTGCAGCAAAATTTGTGATTATAGATGAATCCAAACCATATCTATTAAGAGCTTTAGCAAATTATGCTGCCGACCATAGAGAAGAAAACAAACCATTGACTGACAGTCTACTTAAGTATTTCGGTCTTAAAATCGCAGAGCAACAAATCGAATACGCTGGTGAACGTGGATATACTGGTAAGCTAAAAGACTATGGCATGCTAACGCAGGTTAAATCCTCTAGCCCTAGCGCCTACGCGTTTCAAGCAAAAGACCTTGAAGAATTCCAATCGACAAATGCAAAAGAATTCAGAAAATCATTTGATCTACCACCACCTAAACCACCTAAACCACACAACTTGGGCGGCGGCGGTCGTCCTCCTTCTCTTCCTAAGTTCTAACCACTGCGCTCAATAGCCTGTAATATTATAAAACAGGCCGAGCGAGATTAGGTAGGAGTTGGTAAACATATGCATTTGCACTGGCTTGGTAGACTTGATGCTGGAAGTAGTTTCAAACGAAAACAACGCTCTACCGCCAAATCTGTTGGTAAACAAAGTCTGGAAGCCAATGTTTAACCTGGCTGTTGTCGTGGTTCTGCCATCTAGCTCTGATAAAGCTGTTGATAGTGGATCAATAATCGTAATATTCTCAGGATATATCACGATATTTTGACGAATAAAACCAACCCCTACTCCCAACTTTAATTCATATCTTTTCCAAAATGGATAATGCGCATACAAATCTAAATAGGTATCTTCTAAACGAATTTTACCTTGATAATTGTTGGCAAATTGCGCCGTAGCACCAAATAATTGAGTGCCTGGCACAGCTACTAGAGTTTGTACCTTATCATTAGTCCATCTATAACCAAACTCAAAACCCCATGGGCTTAATGTGCGATACGCAACATAAATACCCATGCCTTGGCGATTCTTTTGCGTTATTTGTTTAAAATCATTAATTGGTTGTATATATTCTTGGCTAACATCAAACCCAAAAGTATAACGATATTTAGCACCTTGCAATGGCACATAGCCATCTTTGGCTTGTACTGACCATGACAAGCATGCTAATAGCACAAATAGAATTATCTTTTGCATTTTCAAAATTTAGCCACCAAGCCAATCCCAAAACACCAACTTTCTTTAAATGGCTTAATCGTATAGCGTACACCATCATCATTAGTCATTTTCATACGATACCAATCAGTACCTTCCCAAGCGAAAATAGCACGCAAACCAAAACCCAATTTAGCAAAAAAATATTGTAGACCAAAACCCACGCGTGGAATAAATTCATAAACTTTACTAGGCATTAAATTATAATTTACGCTACCAGAAGTTATACTACCCGTCATATCTGCATGCATAATAGAAAAACCTATTTGTCCTAATGCCTCTATATTATCATTAACGTTGGCATAACCTAATATATTGAATTGTCCAGCCATTATCCTATTATTAATTACTGTCACATCACCATTATTCTGCTGCCCACCCAAAAAAACTTGTTGATTGATAAATACATGCGTTTGTTGTTTATTTTGCGATTGTTCATAAGTTAAATCAAAACCAATTCCCGAAGCAAAACGATGTGCATAATACACCTGCCCTTCATTATAATTACTCGGTAGAACATTGCGCATTTGATATGTATCTGTATTATCACCATGCATAATACGGTACTTATAATCAATCCCCAAATAATTAACTTCTGCGGCAAATACCGCAACATTTATATTGGCTAAACATATAAAAAATATTGTTTGCCACTGCTTAAGCATTTATTTATTTTCCTTGTCCAGAACACTAAAATCTATAGAATATACCAGCTGTCGCCATCACTGCTTGTAAATACGGATTAGCAGTCATGCCATAAAATTTGGTACTAGCATCCGAAATATCATACTTCATATTTTGCGTATAAACCCACATTAACCTAAGACGCCAACCCCAATGCTTTTCTAACACTTCAGTGCCAATACCTAATCTGGGTACAGTTTTGTTTTTAGGACGCAATAGATTTAAAGCTGCCGCCAAATCAGTACTGCCAACAGCATCAATTGTCACTGTAGGATGCATAGTTACTAAACCCAAAATGGCATATACATTACATTTATGATCCATAGGGTAATAAAGATTTAGATCAAAACTAAAACCTTTAAAACTGGTCCGCGATTTTACCGAGGTCAAGTTTTGTGCTTCTATTTGATTAAATTTGAAAACATTGGTTTGGGTTTGCGAAGTTTTTAAAGTGTGGTAATAACCAATTTCTATACCAAAATTTTTGTGCCATTTAGCGCCAAGAAAAATATTCCCCATTTGAAAGTTTGAAGACAATATGGGGTGAAAAGCATCCGTAGCTTTGATATGTTCATATTGATATTCTATGCCTAGGTACGGCTTAATTTTCGAAATGCTAAAACCAGAGCTAGCCGTAGTTGCAGCTTGGGCAATATTTGCAAAACATAATGCAGCCAATATTAGATATAGTTTTAAACAATTTCTTGTCATTTAACTAAATTTCCTGAGATTTAAAGATCGAGATACCTTAGTTATAGCTCAAGAAAATGCATCTTGCTTAATTAGTCGCTGGCGCGAAATTGAATCATGCGACTTTCACCGCTTTCCCAGCCTGATAACGAATAATCTGTCTCAAGTTAAAGCCCAAGACTGAAGAGTACCCAGCTGACAAACTTGTTTTATCAGACTT
>Ga0209174_10000184_pt1 | contig 47879 bp, 32 predicted proteins | sample JI91814BDNA_FD_187505 | JGI IMG/M metagenome (GOLD analysis project Ga0209174, IMG submission 187505) | Wastewater effluent complex algal communities from Wisconsin, to seasonally profile nutrient transformation and Carbon sequestration -... | ecosystem: Engineered > WWTP > Effluent > Algae...
CGCGCCAAATAATTTGTTGCATGGCTAAGTCGCGAAGTGTTCCACTGGGGTCACTTAACAATTCAATCAATTGTGTCGTCGTATATTCATTGATCTTCGGAAACGGTACCGCTGGCGTATCTTTGCTGCGAACGCGATAGATTCTCCCCTTCCCTTCGCCTGCCCGCACGTCAATCCGTTCTTGCCAGCTGAGCGGGATCCACTCGGTATGCTCAATAAACTGACGATACATATCGGCAACATACATCGCTCCATCCGGGCCATTGTCCACAAAAACGGGACGTGACCAGGGATCGGTCGAGCGGAACCACTCGGTTTGTTCTTCGCCTATCGCCCGGCGGGCTGCAAAGGTTGCCCCCAGCGGTGTGAGCAAAGAGCGGTGAATGAGGTTATGCACCGGCTCGCACACGAGCAGGCTTGATTTGCCATCGATGTCGTAACGAGAATCACGCACAATGATGGCTGAACAAGCGGAAGTAAAACGGTTAGCTGTCCATAAGTCATTGAAACGGTCGACCGTGCGACTAGCGGGAAAAACCGGTGGAGTAACTGGGGGATCAAACATTTGTTGCGTGGTATTCTCAACAGCTTGTTTTGAATTGCGCAAATAATCGTCTTCTAGCACGAAATGATACGTTGGAAAGCTATTCGAATTCCCAAACCAGTTTTCCCAATCATCACGGCTGCGACCATACTGGGTTGTCCCTGTGGTCAAGTGAATCAAACCTCGATCAACATCCAAACCAATGTCTCGTCCGGCGACTTTGTGGCGGCTGTTGTCGGCTGTAACGGTGACCTGATCAACGCTATCGCCCGAGGCAAAATGAAGTTCGTGATAGAGACTGTAAGCAAATCCATTCACGCGATGTTGTGGGTTGGCCGCTGGAAAACCAGTTACCAAAACCTTGGTTTCATCTGCTTTATCATCGCCATTGGTGTCACGGGCAAAGAAGATATCGGGCGCGCATGAAACAACAGCCCCGTCGCGCCATGGATAGACCCCATTGGGCCAGCTCAAGCCATCCATAAAGACGGTTGCTTTGTCGAACGTTGCGTCTTGATTGGTATCTTCGAGTATCTTGATACATCCACCTCGCCCATCATTTCCCTCTGGATAGTCTCGCATTTCGACAACCCACAATCGTCCCTGGGCATCGAACGCGAAATGTACGGGATCTTCCACTAACGGCTCGGCAGCGACTAAATCGACAACATACGAGAGTGGCACTTGCATAGTACCAAGCGCTTCTGCAGGGGTTAGTGCGCGTTCTTCTGGGAGAGGCTGAGCTTCAATTTCCTTAACTCTGCGGACGATGAGCTCCTCGGTCCCAGATTGCCAACGACCAGGTTGATTGTAATAGGTCATCGAGTCGTCAACTTCATAGCCACCTTCGCTTCGCATGCGTTCGCTGGCGACGTAGCCAAAGCAGTCATCTGTGTAGGCTGTCACCCAGACTTGATCGCCGCTGAGTTCGCGTTTGAAACGGAGTTGATAATCACAGACTACCTCTCCAGAGAGAAAGACCCAGGTAAGTGAGTCGCCGAAACGCCACGTATGAATCGGGGCAGGGTAGGTTTCTGGAATACGTCCCATTTTATCCCAGATATCGAGCATGTGTTTGGCCCAGCGTTTGCGATGCGGTGAACCTTCGGCGAGTGTTTTTTGGAGGAACTCACGAGAGGGACGCTCGGGGGCCAAGCCGGCAAAGCCGAAGTTGGCGGCGAGTAGTTTGGATTCATGATTATCCGCTTTGTTTTTTACAACAAAAGGTTTCAACGAATTTTGAATGACCTTCTGCACTGCGTTCGCCAATTCAATCCCATGCTGTTGTGCGAGCTCAGCGGTGCCGCGGGGATTGGGGTTGATGTCGGCGCCACATCCGATCACAGGCAAAGCCGTAATACCTGGGAAAAGTTTTTCAATGTTGGCTGCTGAGATGCCAGCCCAGTCACCACTGACTTGATTGATATCGGGATTGAGTGAAGTGCAGTGGCAAGCGTAGTCATACGCTACTGCTAACCATTTTCCCTCAGTGGTCCGCACAGCCATCACGGGGACGCTTGGATCGCGAACGCCTTCGGGTGGATTACCGGCACCGGCCCAAGCGCGATTCGCTAGGACACGTCGATTTGTGCCGAATTGAGCCTCTCCTTGGCCGGTAAAAAGTTCCACCGGCTGAGGTTTTTCGATCGCCTCAATCACGGCAGCAGCGATTTGGTCAATAAAAAACTGAGTGTACTCTGCGGATGATTTTACTTCTTTTTCGGGCAAGTCGACTGCAAACAAATTGGTCAATCCACCAGCGAGATGGGGAGTGGTGTGGGAATGTGAGGCACAAAAAACAATCTCGCTGCGAAGTACGTTTTGCTTCTCTCGAATCTTGGCCAGGATCTTTAACGTGATGGACTCTGGCAGTCCTATCGAATCGACTGAAACCAAAATGAAACGTTGACGAATGCTTGCTTGAGAATCAGCAGCAGGAGCTTCTCCTTGCAAGGCTAACGCTCGAACAGCGATAGAATCCGCCACGCCGACAGAAGGTGTCGATCGCGCCGCATAGCCACTCAAACGCACCGAACCGGTCGGCGTGATATCACGCTTGGCAACACCCGCTGTCCATTGAACTTCTTGGGCGTCAGCAGAACAGGTACAGAGGAGGAGGTTGCAAGCTACGATCGCGATACGCAGAAAAAGATTCATACGATTAGCCCGAACGGCAGGAGCACATGGTGGGAGTGAATTTGGATACTCATACCCTACCATAATTCGCTACCCGAGTCGATTATCTGCGGGATCTGGCCTCTTTTAGGGCCTGGGATAAGTACTTTGCGGTAATCGATCGAGGATTTTTGGCTACCTCCTCTGGTGTGCCGGTCGCGATAACTTCACCACCCTCCCCTGCTGCCCCAGGGCCTAGATCGATGATGTAATCCGCCGAAAGAATCATCTGCATGTTGTGTTCAATGATGATCACGGATTGCTGATTGTTGAGCAACTCGTCCGTGCAATCGAGTAACTGGACCACATCCTTGTAGTGCAATCCAGTAGTTGGTTCATCCATGATAAACAATGTCTTTTTTGCATTGGAAACATGGAGGTGGCTGGCAAGTTTCAAGCGTTGATTTTCACCTGCCGATAACGTGCTCACGGGTTGGCCAATGCGGACATGCCCCAGGCCTACATTTCGCAATAGGCTCAATTTGTCCGTGAGCGCGGTGTGTCCCCGCATGAATTCAATCGCTTCTGTCACAGGCATTTCCAAGACCTCTGCGATATTGCGATCGCGGTAGAGGGCTTGCAAGATTTCCTTTTTGTAGCGAGTTCCATCACATTCTGGACAACGCATCGTAACATCGGCGAGAAATTGCATATCGATCGAGAGTTGGCCGTTCCCCTCACAATGATCGCAGCGTCCTTTCTCCATATTGAAACTGAAATGCCCTTTGCTCAATCCGTGAACGACCGAATACGGCAACTTGGCATAAACCGTCCGCAGTTCGTCGAACGCTCCAATGGCTGTCAGAGGATTGCTGCGCGGAGAACGGCTTAACGGCGTATGATCAATAAGCACAACATCCGTTTGCGAAGTGACTCCGTAAAGCTGTTGATAGTTTCTGGGATTTGAATTGTTCTTTTCGTTGGCCTGAGAGAGGGCAGAGTACAAGGTGTCTAGTACCAACGAACTCTTGCCACTCCCCGAAACTCCGGTGACCACGCAGAGGACGCCGAGTGGAATGTCGACATCGATGTTTTTAAGATTATTTTGAGTGCAACCTCGAAGTTTATACCAACCTTTCGGCTGTCGACGTTGTGCGGCTACGGATACGCCTCGGCGACCAGAAAGATATTCACCGGTTAAGCTTGCATTTGGGCGTTCGGCTGCTTTTACGGTTCCCTGAAATGTGATCTTCCCACCCTCGGTCCCAGCCGCAGGTCCCACCTCGATCATCCAGTCCGCTTCGCGTAACAACTCGTCTTCATGTTCCACCACGACTACGGTGTTACCGCGATCGCGCAAGCCATGAATGGCTGCAATCAACTGCGCGGTATCGGCGGGATGAAGTCCAACAGTGGGCTCATCCAACACATAAAGCATATTGACGAGGCTTGATCCGAGAGCCGTGGTGAGGGCAACTCGTTGGCCCTCTCCACCGCTGAGCGTGCGCAGAGTGCGGTCGAGTGTTAAATAACCTAATCCGACTTGATTCAGATAGGCCAAGCGATTGCGTACTTGCGATAAAACATTTTTTACCAGAGCGAGTTCGCGATCGGTGAGTTGCATATCCTGCAACCGTTTGAGAGATTGTCTCACTTCCAGAGCACAGAACTCAGCAAAGTTCATATCGAGTAAACGATAGGATAAGGCCGTTGGATTGAGGCGTTTACCTTGGCATTCGGAGCAAGTCGAATAACTTCGGTATCGACTCAAGAGAACGCGGATGTGCATTTTGTATTTTTTGCGTTCTAACCACGCGAAAAAGCCGCGCAGTCCGCCAAAGTTACGCTCGGGAACACCATCAAAAATGAGTTTCTTCTGTTTGGCTGAAAGTTCTTTGTAGGGTTTAGTAACGGAGATGCCATAGTCAGCGGCCAAAGATAAGAGCTCTTCGAGTTCATGCTGATAAGCAGGTGAATTCCAAGGTGCGATGGCCCCTTCTCGGAGGCTGAGTGACTCGTCGGGGACGATCAAACGCATATCCAAATCGACTTGGTCACCAAAGCCTTCGCATTTGGGACAGGCGCCCAAGGGGGAATTGAAGCTAAAGAGTGTCGCTGATGGTTCGAGGTAATCGATGTTGCACCGTTGGCAACGCAAGCGATTGGAGAATGGCTCCACTTGATATTCAATGCCATCTAAAGTCACACGCTCCCCATGTTCAACAACGCTCTGCGATCGCAGAAGATAAATGTCGCCATCCCCTTCTCGAAACGCGATTTCAAGAGAATCGAGCAATCTGGCTGAAGGAGCGATTGGCAGATTGAATCGATCAACGATCACCCAAGCAAAGCCCGCGTCGGGAAATAGTTCGGCCAAATCGCCTCGTTCGTCACGACCGATATTCACGATGCGTTCGTGGACGGCCAAGCGAACCAGGCCATCTTGTTGCAACTGGGCCAAACGATAATTTAACTCGGCTCGATCTTCCCAGTGCGTTTTGAAGGCGAGCATCAATCGCGACGGTTTTTCCTCAGAATGTTGCTGCGATTCCTGAACCAAGTAATCGCTAATTTTTTGAGGAGATTGGGTGACGATGGGCTGTTGGCAGCCACGACAAAAGAGTTGAGCGATCTTGGAATACAGCAGACGCAAATAATCCAACGTTTCAGTGGCCGTACCGACCGTGCTTCGATTGCTGCGAGAAATCTCACCGCGTGTTACGGCGACTGCAGGTGGTAGGCCGGCGATTTGATCATAGTCGGGTTTATCGAGTTTGGCCAAGAACTGTCGTGTATAGGCGGAGAAGCTTTCGATGTAACGCCGCTGCGATTCGGCATAAAGAGTATCGATCGCGAGGCTCGTCTTGCCACTACCGCTCACACCGCAAACGGCGATTAACTTGTGGCGTGGAATATCGACGTCGACGTTCTTCAAGTTGTGGACGCGCACGCCCCGCAATTCAATTGGGGGAGAGGACAAGTTCAATTCCTTATGCCGACACTCAACGACAACAAGACGCCACCGGGATCGAAACCAAATAGATTGCAGCGATCTTCAACGCTGACAGCCAAATAGTATCGAAAGGTCAATGGTGACTTATTCTGCCGTGTCGAGGTAGGGGTCTTGCCCCATTTCGCGATGCAAGCGATTGCGTTCCCGCTCGAAGTGGAGAAGGGCCATACGGTCACGGAAGTGCTTGCGTTCCACTTTCATTTGGCTTTTGCGGAAAATGGGGGCGTAGCTGTGAAATTCGTTCCCGCTTTCCCCAATTTTCTTGAGTTGTTCAAATTTCTTGGTCCCAAAACCGTTCTTCAAGATATCGTCGTCCAGCGACAAGTATTGTCGATGCGAACCCGGGTCCCCTTGGCGTCCGCAACGACCGATCAATTGCCGGTCAATACGAGCCGCATCGTGCAATTCCGTACAGATGACATGCATACCCCCAATTTCGTTGATGCCTGGGGCTAATTTAATATCCGTACCGCGACCTGCCATATTCGTGGCCACGGTGACCTTGCTGCGATGGCCAGCTGACGCAACGATTTCAGCTTCGCGGGCCACTTCCGACGCATTTAACACTTCATGCTCGATGCCTGCCGCCTTAAGCATCTTCGATAGTTCCAAAGATTTATCGATCGAACGCGTACCGATCAGAACGGGGCGACCGACGCGATTCATCTCTCGCGTTTCTTCCACAATCGCTTTGAATTTTTGATCCATGGTTCCGTAAACTCGATCCGGTAATTTCACTCGCTGAGGAGGTCGGTTCGTGGGAACTTGAATCACGGGCGTTTTGTAAATTCGCTTCAGTTCTCGAGCGCTGGTAGCTGCCGTACCCGTCATACCGGCAAGTTGCTTGTAGCGTTGGAAAAGGTCTTGCACCGTGATACGAGCTGCTTGTCCCATGGGGACGCTCACTTCAATGCCTTCTTTGGCTTCGAGAGCCTGATGGATACCATCACGCCATTTGCGGCCTTCTGCTAAACGGCCGGTGAATTCGTCGACGATCACGATTTCATCATCGCGGACAACGTATTGCCGTTCACGAATAAACTCTCGCAAAACTTTCACGGCTCTCTCGATGTATTCGTACAAGTCGATTAGGGCGACCTGTAACATCACTTCATCGCGCGGTAGTGCTCTCACCATCTGTCGACCGCGCGCCGTCAATTCGTATTTGCGAGTATCGTCTTCAATCGTGTAGTGTTCGTCTTGGTTGAATTTGTGAGCATGCTCTGAGGCCCAGCGGAACGTGGCGATTACCGCCTCGCGAGCACTGTCTCCCAAGGAGCCGATAATCAATGGCGTTCGGGCTTCATCGATTAGAATACTGTCCGCTTCGTCGACCAAGCAGAAATGCATGCCGCGTTGAACGGGTTGCTCGCCACTTGAATTCCAACGCTCGGAGCTCCCTGCTCCCAAAAAGTCACCTACAGTACGCCCTTGGGCTCGCATCAACAATCGATCGCGTAAAAAGTCGAAGCCGAATTCTTTTGCCGTTCCATAAGTAATGTCGGAGTTGTAAGCCTTGCGACGTTCGTCGGAGCTGCAGTCGGTGAGGACTTTCCCGATCGATACGCCCAAAGCATCGTACAAAGGTTTCATCCAATCCGCGTCACGACCAGCAAGATAGTCGTTAACCGTAGCCAAGTGGGCTCCCTTGCCGAGAAGCGAATGCAGATACAGAGGCAGTGTTGCAGTGAGTGTCTTCCCTTCACCCGTTTGCATTTCGGCGATACAGCCCGTGAACAAAGCGATACCACCCAAAATCTGAACATCATAGTGCCGCATGTTCAAAGCGCGGCGACCAGCTTCGCGACATAACGCGTAAGCTTCCGGTAGAAGCTGCAGAAGGGTTTCGCCACTCTTTGCTCGATAACGAAGCGACAAACTCGCCTTGCGCAATTGAGGTTCAGTTAGGGCCCTCATTTCCTCTTCGAATGCGTTGACTTGCTTTAGAAGTTGATTCCACTTCGCCCGGCTTCGAGTCCCTTGCATGAAGCGGGGGAGCCAGCTGGACCAACTCGAATTGCGCAACGTTCTACTAACCCCTCGTCCTCCCATTTTGGCGTGGGTCGTGATCGGTTCTGGTGCGCGATAATGTGTGGGTTCAGCCGGTTCACTATCGCCAGTGACCGTTGGCGGGGGAGCGGGCTTAGTTTCTGTTGCCAGCGGTGGACCATCGGCGGGATGGTGGATGACTTGCGAACTGCCGCCGTTGTTGGCTTCTTTTTCGTTGTTGGACACGATGTCGAACGCTCCGTTGCTCGTCTGTGGAAAAAGTGAGCCCAAGTCAGGGAAGGGTGAATCTCTAATTATTCTCAATTGTTGTGGATTTGACAAAGCGAAAGCCAGTCAACCGAGAAATATCTGGATGGGTACTCGCTCACTTTCCGGCTAAATCGGATTCATTGGTTGGTAACTTGGGAAGTTTGGCTGCTTCGCGTAAATTTGCAGTGTTAAGCTGTAGCGATTGTATTTTTTTTCTTCGACGTACCGAATGATACGGCCGATCCCTTTGTAACGAAGGTTAGGAATCCTCCGTTCTGCGAGATACGGTACTATGAAACTATCCCGATCACTTTTCCGTCTGGCACTTCTTGGAGCATTGATTAGCGGAGTCAATGCGTATGGCCAAACTCCTCCAAGCGGTGCGAAGTCGCTTTCGGATGATTCAGCTGCACAAGTAGAAGGGCTGGGCAAAGTTATCGCTGATCGCTCGGCTCAGTCACTCGGTGACACAAAAGTATTGGGGGATGCACCTGTTCCCCTGAATGCTCTTCCACTCAAGTCCGTTTCAACGCCTCAGCCTATCGCTCCTCCCGCTGCCTTGCAATGGCGAGCTCCAGAAGTGCCTGAAGGTGCCAAGTCGTTGGGTGATACCCAAACGTTGGCTGACACCAAAGGTATCGGCGATGGGCAACTCGTTGAACCGATGATTGGTAGCGGTATCCCAATGCACAGCGTTGGGTATCCCATGGGTTACGACGAAGCAGCCGCTCCTGCACCAGTCGCGATGCCATCGATTGGGAATTGCGATGTGGCATGTGACCCTTGCTCAAATGTATCGCTCGGCTGCAAGCCTTGTAACGAATCATATTACTGGTTCGACGCCGAAGCACTGTTGTGGTTTGGTGATAATCTCAATTCACCTCCCTTGGTTACCACTGCAGCTGCCGGCGTCGTTCCAATAGCAGGTGACCCTGGTGTAACCAGCGCATTCGGTGGGCCTGACGGAATCGATCCCGGTTTGCTTCCAGGTTATCGCATGTCGTTTGGTACTTGGTTAAACGATTGCCGAACGGTGGGTGTGGGTGGCCGTGTGTACGGACTCTTCTCTGGTGGATCAGACTTTAGCGATCCAGGAACAGGCACCACCTCAGTTGGACGTCCTTACATTGACTTCAACTCGGGCTTGCCATCGGTTTACGATGTAAACTATCAGTTGAATGGTGTACCCCACTGGCAAGGAAGCGTAAGCGCGTCGAACAACCTTTCGATGATTGGCGTTGATGCACTTGGTAAATTCTTGATCACAGGTGACAGCAACCATCGCTTGACGATGTTGGCTGGTTATCAATTCAATCGCTTGGATAACGATCTGTCGGTTCGCAGTTTCCGCACAAACTTGCTGACGGGTGACTTGATCCCTGACGGAACCACCTTCGATACATTGGATAGCTTCTCCACCAGCAACACTTTCCATGGTGGTGCCTTAGGTATGGAAAGCGATTTCCGTCGCGGCCGCTTTACTGTGGGTTCTCTGGTAAAGGTCGGCTTCGGTAACATCGCTCAGGAAGTTGACATTCGAGGAGCAACGACAACTGTCGATGGTAACACTCAGCAATCGACGACAACTCAAGCGGGTGTCTTGGCTCAAGGAAGCAACAGCGGAGTTTACAATCGCGATCGCTTCGGCTTCATTCCAGAATTGGGCATGAAGTTGGGCTACGATGTACGCAAGAACGTGAAGTTCACGGTTGGCTACACATTCATGTACTGGTCCGATGTGGCTCTAGCTGGCGACCAAATCAATCCTAACGTCGATTTACTTCAGAACAGCAATAACCCATCATTCACGTTCCGCGAGTCGGGATATTGGATGCAAGGTGTGGATCTAGGCTTGAGCTTCAGCTACTAAGCTCGGTTCGGGATTCTATCTAAGAAAATCATGAAGGTCGGAGTGAATATCACTCCGGCCTTTTTTCTTTTTCGCATCGCCAGGATGGGGGCAAAATCGTGGGAAAAGCAATGATTGGTTGGGGCGTGGCGAAAAGCTGTAATTGAGCTGAATCAACAGGAGGTTCTCGCGTCTGAGCAGCTACCCACGCTGCCTCACGGATAGAACCTCCTCGTCACTATTTGTTCTTCGTCACCACTGGCATTTTGCCAGTGGGACGGTGACTTACCAGCTACCATCTCGGCGGCACATCATCAGCAGCCGGTCACTGGCCCCGGTAATAAGTTGCCACCGGCGCGAGTCTCCTTCACACTTCAGGTGTGACGAGGCGGGAGCCTCGATTGCAGTGCGTTCCAAGGCAGAACCTTGGAACGAGTAGAAGATTCGCCCGACTGAATCACCAGTTCCTATTTCGCGTTTTTCGCGGTTCCCACTTCGGGCAATCAGCGAACGATCCAGTAAGAAGCAGAGTTGTTCAAGGCCCTAGAAGAGGACCTACCGCTATGGGAAGAGAGGGGCCCGTTAAGAAACTACATCCTGAAAATATGAAGGAAGATGTGGTGCAAATAGAAGGCTAAGAGCGTGCTCAGCCACAACAAATACAGCCAGCAGGATTCGAACCTGCACCCTTCGGCTTCGTAGGCCGCCAACAGCTCAAGCAGCGTGACTCGAAAAATCGCATAAAACACAGGGAAAATCACATTTCCCCTCTTTCTGCGACACACACAAACTAGCACAAACTAATACAGGAACAAGTGGTAAACGGGGTGAAAAGTGGTAGTCAGTGGTAGTGCGATTTTGGACGCGAAATCGAACAAAAAAAGATGAGGGAAAGAAGCTGCTTTGTAGTAGCTTTTAAACGGACAATGTGTCCAAGTAACACACTTTGATTGGATTAGCGTTATCCCACCATTCGTTTAAGTCGTGGTTGGGATGATCAGCACCCGTTCGTCGATTGATGGAAGACTTGGGCACTGAGCGGTGGGGGATCGAATAGCGTCCCTACGATTCATAAAGTTCAGTTGCGATATGCGTTTTCGCTTTGAAATCTAGATTTTACGGGTAGGTAAATCGCAAGCTGACAAGCGTTCCTTTGTGGAGTCAAAAACAGCAATAACGTTCTCGGAACAGTACTCGATCTCGTGTTTGGCACCAAGTGATGAAAACGTCAATCGGATAGGAGTGTAATCTAAGAGCGGTCGCATCTTTTATTCGCCGAGAGTGCAACCGCAATTTGGACAATCACTCTTCTCAAGCCGTTCGTTTGCTCGATCGAGATGTCCAGCGAGATCGAATCAATGAATAGGCACGTTCTTCAGTTTCGTCTACTATTCGGCCAAAGCGTCGAAGTCAGGCCGAAATCTCTACAGTTACGATTCTGCCAAAAATGCGATGGTAATTCGGCCCGTACAATTTATGTTTCGATCTCGCAGGTTTAGAGCTTTGATGAAGGTATTCCGCTAAAGATTGAGGGATGGAACTTTTTGAGTAATGCAAGCTCTTCAACGGTCTGGGCATACTTTCTAGAGGCTCTAGTGGGAAGCTCATAAATCGCGGTTGTCGCATTAAATGACTCCAACGATATGACCCCTAATCTCCAGAAACTGCCTTTCTCAATTCCGTACTCTTCCCATGGAATTTCATTCCAGCTTAAGTCTATTGAGTAGTGACGAGTTGGATCGTATCGAACGTTTTCAATGGGGAGTCCAATAATCTCAAGATCTCTGCCATAGAAATCCGTAATATCCACCATGCAATTCGACCTCATCTTATCTGCATGGGATCGGAAAATATCTTCAAAAGCAGGGTCAACGGTAGGATCGCACAAAGGCCTTATCAGAAGGCCTGGGCCTCGCTTATTTCCAACGAATCGCACATTTGACAAAAGAGACAGAGAGCTGATTTGCATCATATCGAAGCATGAGATGTCCTCAAAAACTACGTTGTCAAAAGCAATTCCCTCGTAGACAAGGAAAGAGCCAGAAATGGAGAGTTTCCGAAAATCAGAATTGGAAACTGAAAGACGTTCGTCTGGCCTTTCAAGCGGTCCCAAAACAAATTCTTCAACTTGCTTCTCGATCATTTGGACATTATTCGCACTTTTGCAAGCGTTTTGCTCGGCTATGCCAAGTAATTCTTCAGTGTAGGTAAGCATCAGAGATTAAGTTTCTTCTTCCAAGTGTAGCCGAAATCTTCAGGAATTGACTCATAAACCACTACAGAGTTGATCTGTGGCCGATCGTAGTGTTTTCTTAGAGAGCTAAGGCTATTGCCCGTAATGTCGTACCCACAATTTTCTTTGCCGTCCTTCAATATGTAGTCCTGAGGCGCATTACCTTTCGTAGGTTTCAGTTTTCTAAGTAGAGGGTCGCGATTCTTGAGCGCAGTTACTCGTCGCTGAACCGCAGTACCGAAAAAAAGTTTCATACGCCATGGCTCTTCGATAATTGCACTCCTTTCTGCTTTGGTCAACGTGTTGAAAAGAAGCTGCGGGTTTTCAATAAGTTCATTGCGGACTTTCGTAGTCAAAACAGAGAGATTTTTCTGTATCTTCAAGTATTCGGCATTATGCACCCACACATCCCAGCCCCACAAGGCTCCGCCGACGAAGTAGGTGTGGTGGTCCGCCACTCGGAGGTTGTAGACGGTGGTGATTTCATTGAGGTTCGAGATCGACTCGATGGGTACCAGCAGGCCTTGGCTGCTGACCAGTTGATCCCCCACCTGCAATTCACCCGCCGGGACAAAACGTTCTTGTGCGGGTACGTAGAAAGGATGCGACGCTGCGCGAGAGCAGGAGAAGATAGAGCAGGAGAACAGGAGAGCAATTCGGGGAGAAGTGTGGACTTATTTCTCTTCCACCCGCTTCAGTTCTAGCGGCCCCTGCGGATCAAACTCGCTGCGAGCTAATACCTAGTCCCCTTGCTGGATCTCTTCGATCGGTTTGCTGTTTTCTTCCAGGTTGACTACTAGTGTCGTATCGTCGATGAAGCAGGCGGTGGTGAATTATCGCTGCGTGCTACAATGTTCGTCACCACTCGCAATTTGCCAGTGGTGCGATGGCTTTCTTAGCTACTTGCGCGAGCGAGTTGTTCGTAGAGGAGTTGAGCGGCAGAGCCATTCAGGCGAGTCATGCGAGCTTAATAGGTCGGTTTGCCTGTGGCAGAAGGCTATGCGTGCTTTCGTTGGATTGATCAACGCGATGGTTTAATGCATCCGGCAACGGAGATGGTTGTCGTCTGACATCGGCACGTACAAATGTACGCAATGGTTTGCGGTGCTTTTCGAAGTCGCGTCAACTAAATTTGGTCTCGGCGGTTAACACTTTTAGGGGCTGCAGGTTAAGCGACCTCACCGGGTAGAAAAACCGCAATCCCCTGAAATCCGGCAAAGTCCGACTTATTGAAAGTGACGATTTGTTGCAACTCATGTCGTTGCATAGCAGCGACTAATCTCGCATCGTGGGCGCGCTTCCCAGAAATTGCGAGATTCGTCACTTCTGCAAGCCAATTGGTAAAGATGCCGCGTTCGTCCCTTAGCAAAACAATTGACTTCAGAAATTCGTCGATCGCCAAACGCGCCTCTACTGTACTGAGGCCAAGTCCATTCTGCGAAGTGGGGCGAGTTGCGACCACCCAGTACTCGTATAGTACCTGGGGAACAATTGCGGGCTGATCACCGCGTTGCCGTATCCTATAAACTGCTGCAACTGCCTCTGCGTGAGTGGGATGCGACACAACGGCAAGCCGAAGCAGAACATTCGTGTCAAGAAGAACCTTCACTCTCCGCAACCTTCGTATATCGAATCGCGAGTATCGTCAAATTGCGCAGGGACATTGGCATGTATTTCACTTAGCCTTTGAAGGCTCGCTTCAAATTGCTCGTTGGTAATAGATGTATCAACAACTTGGTCGAGATCCAAAATGCGCAATGTCTGCACAACATACGCTGGAATATCGAGCCCAGCCTGTTCCGCGCGTTTTTTTATTATTGCTTCTAGATCCGCTGGTAGATCGATCTTTAGATTCATGGGCTTGGATCTCCTTTGTTGCTGCTGTTCTATTGTAGCTATCTTTAGCCAACCAAGCCAATAGTTCGTTGCTACCAGACGCTCTAGTTCGGTTTCCAATACTCTTCGTCCGCATGCCTTTGAGTCCCAGACCACGATTTGAGCGGTATGTGGGGTGTTTCTAGTTCCGTGCAGGACTTGTGTGGATGAGTGTCTTGGAATGTTCAACTTAATGGATGCGGGGGGCCTCCACTAAGCCTTTTTGTAAGTGCTTATTGCATAGGGATTTATGCGGTTGGCAAAATCCTAATTGGACCTAGTTTTGGCCTAATTGGTCCACATAATTGGCCACCGAAGTATCCAACCTGCGGGTGGGCTAGAGGCAGGATGGACAGTTGGGAGTACACGGTGTTTGATGTGTGGAGTCAGGTGATGGATTTTGATTGTTGGAGAACGTGGTAGTCGCGTTTTTGTACCATTCGAATACCCCAATGAACCCAAATTCTGTTCAGCAGCGTCACTTCTGAGTTCACATTGATTCCGCCAAACCGTCGAAATCAGGTGGAAATCTCGACAGTTACAATTCGGCCAAAGAGTGCGATGGTGATTTCGGCCCGAAACACTTGATGTTGCTTCAGGGGCATGATTTTCTTCCGGCAGTCGACATTCTAGTGAACTGATTAGAAGAGTACCGGCGCGACCTGGGGCGTACGAAGAGTGAGGCCGAATCGGCAGCTCATTAAGAGCCGATTGTTGAAAGCGTTGAATGGATGCGATCGTTTGCTTAGAGCGGTCGCATTTTCTATGCGCTGAGAGTGCGACGGCGATTCGAACAAACACCTTTTTCACGAGTTTTTTTGCCCAGTCGACTTGTCCAGTGAGTTCGAATCGACGAACAGGAGGGGGCATCAGTTCTGTCAACAATTCAGCCCGCAACATTTAGCAAGCGGAATACCAGTCACGCTAACTTCAATCGGCGTTTGTTGTCCTGTGTTCTTTCAAAAGTTATCAGATGCGAAGCATCTACCTTTATTCCGACGAAAGCAATTCACTGATTGCAGCAGTCAAAGCGATTGCTTGGTCATCTTTTTTTACACGCATTTCAAGTATCGGAACCAACAGACGCTGTGCTACATCGTATCCCATCTCGCAGATCCGATACGATTTTAAACTCGCTGTTGTTGTAACATGGATTTTTCTATATCGCTTTGCTGAATCAGCTGTCGAGCGAATTTTTTGTAATCTGGACAGTCTAACTTCTGCTGAAGCTTTGTCTTCATTTTCACGCCGATAGCGTTCTATGTCCTTGAAGTTATATGGTACTTCTCTGGCTGCATCGATCGCCACAAGAATAGCGGAGACTATTTTGTCGATCGAGGATTTCGAATCGAGTTGTATAAATGGATCAATAGCGACATATGCTCCATACCCTTGGAAAATGCCAAAAGAGTGCACTATTAAATGGTCATTCTTACGTGAGATAAGGATAGCGGCAGTTTTTTCCATAATGTCAATGATGACCTTTACGTGATTTCAAACAAAGTAATCTGAACAGAATGTTTTAGTCGTTCTGCTCGTCTTGCCTCGCTACGAAGGATACTCATTTGTTCTTTGGTGAGCGTGCCATTTTGGACTCCTATTTCTAGCTTTCTGCCTTTCAAAACTAGCGCACGTACGTCACCAAGTAAACTACTATGACGTTCTACGCCCCCCGAAAAGGCTCTCAACTTTTCCACATAAGTTCTTATTTGTGCTTGGAACAGCTTTGGATCAGATGCATATTTGGACGTCAGATCAATAGTTTTGATACCGGTTCCGACGCTTGTCCTGTAATCCACATCGTCTATTACTGGAAAGTTATTGGGTTCGGAGAGGTTTGCCTTTCGGAGCGTTTCGAATTCACGTCGCCCTTTGAGTCCTGAAGTGAATATTGGCTTTCCTTCGCCGTCGATTTTCTCGAATTTGCACGCATTGTGCGCCCAAACATCCCATCCCCACGCTGCTCCTCCGACGAAGTACGTATGGTAGTCCGCCACGCGCATGTTGTAAACGTTGGCGATTTGGTCGGTCACGCGAACAGCATCAATGGCAAGGAGCTGTCCAGCGTGTGAGACCAGTTGATCGCCCGATTTCAGTTCACGGGCAGGGACAAACGCTTCACGAGCGGTTACGTAGGAAGGATGCGGCGCTGCGCGAGAGCAGGAGATGATAGAGGAGGAGAATAGGAGAGCAGTTCGAAGAGCGAGGGGAACTTTTTTCTCTTCCACCCGCTTCAGTTCCAGCGGTCCCTGCGGATCAAACTCGTTGCGTGACAGAACCAGTTCACCGACTTGGATCTGTTTTATGTACGTGCTATTCTCGTTCTTCACTCGCTTTTTGACAGCAAGGCAGCAACTCTTGACTTGTGTTTTTACAAATCACGTACAACTGTACGTGTCGGGCTGTCGTTGCGGGTGAGTCAACTCATTGCGGCTCGGCCAGAACGAATTAATGAGAAGCCAACGTCTCGCCGCTCAGCCATCGGCGAATTTGATTCGAATCAGTGCTGTTGGATGTTGGGGGCGCATTTGGCTGGTAGCTACTCAGTCGCGGGAACCTCCCGCACAGGGCGGGAGGCGAGTTATATGATGGACCGTTTGGAGTTAGTCACGGTTTTGCTTTTCTAGTGGAACATGGTTGCTGACCATCTGCTACACCTGCTGCGCGAGTGAGTAGAAATCAGAGCAGGAAAGCTATGCAGGAACGATTCTCCCGACCGAAAATCTATCCTGTCCCCCTCAAGTCTCAAGCCTCACTCCTCAAGCCTCGCTCATACGCCCCAACCGACCGAAAGTCTTTACTCGATGAGTGCAGCATCAATCGCATGGCCATTAGCCGCATTTGTAATTTGCCAGCGGCACAGAGTCTCCTCCTCGCTTGACGTGTGACGAAGCGGGAGCCTCGATTGCAGTGCGTTCCAAGGCAGAGCCTTGGAACGAGTAGAATTTAGTCGGCCGGTAGAGATTCGCTTCGAGAGGATATATAGTATAAAGAGCTCATTACGAGCGATTTTCAAAAATCTTCCTGCCGAATGTGGTCCCGCCTTATGGAAGTTCGTCGACTATTGTCGCCTAACACGCTTTATCAATCGACTTGGTTTGGTTTTGTGGTTTGGGCAGTGCTCCTTATAGACATTGGTTCTCTTAGAGGCGAGCCTCCCGCGAATTTGTCATTCAATCAGGACATCCGCGCGATTCTTTCGGATGCTTGTTTTCAATGTCATGGACCAGATGACAATAAGCGTCACGGTGGTTTGCGGTTGGATCGAGCAAACGCTGCCTACGGTACGGGTGAATCGGGGAGTGTCGCGATTGTTCCAGGCAAAGTGGACGAAAGCGAAGTCAACCGACGAATAGTCAGTGATGACCCCGACTTAAGAATGCCGCCACCGGATTCAGGTAAGACGTTGTCCAAGGATCAGATCGAGCTATTGCGACGTTGGATTTCCGAAGGGGCAACGTATGAAGATCATTGGGCATTTCGGCCCATTGTTCGGCCAGCGTTGCCTGAGGCTTCTGCGTTTAAGCATCCTATCGACGCATTCTTGGAAGTTAAGCGACAGCTGGTGGGCTTGCAGGCGCAACCCGAAGCGGATCGTATCACCTTGATTCGACGCTTAACGCTTGATCTGCATGGAGTCCCCCCGACTCCACAGGAAGTGGATGAGTTTGTGCGAGACACTTCGGAGAATGCGTACGAGAAGCTAGTCGATCGTCTTTTATCATCGCCTCGTTATGGCGAACGCATGGCGGTGCAATGGCTCGACTTCGCACGCTATGCGGATAGCAACGGCTTTCAAGTCGATAGCAGCCGTTATCAATGGCCATGGCGCGATTGGGTGATCAACGCGTTCAACAGCAATATGCCGTTCGATCAATTTACGATTGAACAAAATGCCGGCGATATGTTGCCTAACGCAACCGAGTCACAAATCTTAGCAACTGGTTTTCATCGGAACCATAAGCTCAACGGAGAAGGGGGCATTATCGCTGAGGAATGGCGGGTTGAGACGGTCATCGATCGCGTCGAAACGATGGGACTTACTTGGCTTGGTTTAACCTTCAACTGCTGTCGGTGCCATGATCACAAATACGATCCGATCAGCCAACGCGAATTCTATCAGATGTTTTCGTACTACAACAATGTGCCCGAAAGTGGGACGTTGCAGGGAGAATCGAAAAATACAGAACCCACACTAAGAGTCTTTGCGGCCGAGCACAAAGCCAAACGCGACGAACTTGCTAAGCAAATTGCAGGCTACGAAATGGAGTTGGCCGAATTGCAAAAAGGTGTTCGGCAACTCGCGGCGAAATGGAGCGATGATCATGGCTCTGATTTATTGAATAAGAAGTCCATGTGGACTCAATTCATCGTTCGCGAAGCGAAGTCTATCGGTGGAGCCGAGATCCGCGAACAAGGGGACGGCATTTATTTGGTTTCGGGAACGAATGCGGCTTTTGATAACTACGAGATTCGTGGCCGTGTAAGTGGTGGGGCGATATCAGGAGTCTTGTTGGAGTGCTTTACCGATCCAAGTCTTCCCGAACAAAGCTTGGGAAGATATCCGAACGGCAATTTCGTGTTGTCTCGTGTAATCGTCACTGTTCGTGAGGCGGGCTCGGTTCAAGCCAAGACGTCTAGGGTCGTCAAAGCCGTGGCGGATTTTTCGCAAAACGGATGGGATATTGGAAATGTCGTCACTGGTTCAACAGGGCGGGGGTGGGCTGTTGATGGGCCTACCAGAAAAGAAAATCGCAAAGCATTCTTTGTGCTTGAATCGCCACTGACGGTTTCGGAGACAAGTGAAGTTACCATTCGTCTCGAACACGATGCGATTCAACAACATAACATCGGCAAGTTTCGTATTTCGACGACAGATGCACCAGGTGATTCCATTGCATTGGATGAGGTTCCCGTTTCTGGCGTGCTGCTAGAGGCTTTGAAGCAATCCAGCACAGATCGCAGCGATGCACAGTGGGCTGAAATCGAAAAGTATTACGCCAATCAAGTTGAAGGACCGCTTCAGGTTAAGAAGCGTGAGATTGCAGCGGCGAAAAAGTCCCTAACGGATTTGGATGATTCTGCTCCAACCGCGATGGTAATGAAAGAAGGAAAAGTTCGAGACACTTTTATATTGAAGCGAGGGCAATACGATCAGCCTGGTGATAAAGTCGAGCGTGGGTTACTTGCCGCATTGCCACCTCTGCCCGAGGGGGCGAGCAACGATCGACTTGGGCTAGCAAAATGGTTGGTGAGCGAAACCAATCCGCTGACTGCACGGGTTTGGGTAAATCGAGCCTGGGAGCGATTTTTTGGAATTGGTTTAGTGAAAAGTTCCGAGAACTTTGGATCGCAAGCGGATTTCCCATCGCATCCTGAGTTGCTGGATTTCTTAGCAGCAGAGTTTATGCAGCCAACACGATTGCCAAAAGTTTCGGGTATTGACGCTCAGCGTTGGGATATGAAAGCGTTGCAAAAGTTCATTGTCATGAGCGACGCTTATCGGCAGTCATCCAAGACAACCGCTGAAGCTCGTGCATTGGATCCAGAAAATCGATGGATTGCACGTGGGGCGAGGTTGCGGTTGCAAGCCGAGTTCATTCGGGATGCTGCGTTGTCGGTGAGCGGTTTGATGGTGGAAAAAATTGGTGGGCCAAGTGTGCGTCCTTACATGCCCGATGGGGTGTGGGACGAAACGAGTCGCTACGGTGATTTGAGAAACTATAAGCCGGATACCGATGCTGGACGATATCGAAGATCGATGTATACGATTTGGAAGCGAACGGCTGCGCCACCTTCGATGCTTTTGTTTGATGCTCCCAACCGCGAAGTTTGCACAGTGAAACGCTCACGTACCAATACGCCTTTACAAGCGTTATCACTCTTGAATGAAGTGACCTTTGTCGAAGCAGCACGCGGCTTGGCCGTGCGTATGATAACGGAGGGTGGCGCTTCGGCGGACCAGAGATTGCGATACGGTTTTCGCTTGGTCGTCGGACGCGAACCGAGCGGCAATGAGCTGGATGTGCTCAAGAACGGCTTAGACGCCGACATAAATGAACTGAAAAGCTCGCATGGAGCGGTTGATGGAATCTTGAATGTCGGTTTAGTTCGAGACATTTCAGGCATCGACCGAACTGAATGGGCGGCTTACACGTTGACCGCCAATATCTTGCTTAACTTGGATGAGTTCGTAAATCGACCATAAAACGATATGAATCAGAACATACAATTAGCCGACCGATTGAATCGAAGAATTTTCTTAGGGCGTTCTGGCCTTGGGGCTATGGCGATACCATTTCTCACCCAAGGTGGAAGTGTGTTAGGTGGGGAAGCTCGTGGAGAAATTCCAGGTTTGCCACATCATCCCGCCAAAGCGAAACGAATTATCTATTTGTTTCAAAGCGGCGCGCCTTCGCAAATGGATCTGTTTGATCCGAAACCGGTCATGGAAAAACATCGGGGCGAGAATCTGCCCGATTCGATTCGACAAGGACAACGCTTAACCACAATGACCTCGGGACAGTCAACATTTCCCATCGCTCCATCGATCTTTAAATTCGAACCCCGTGGGCAATCGGGAATGATGATGAGTGAATTGTTGCCTAACATGGCGCAAGTTGCCGATGAATTTTGCATGATCCGCTCGATGCATACCGAAGCGATCAATCATGATCCTGCGATTACGTTTTGTCAGACGGGATCACAACTTGCTGGTAGGCCGAGTATCGGTTCGTGGATGAGTTATGGCTTGGGTAGTGAAAATCAAGATCTTCCTGCGTATGTAGTGCTTACAAGTTTTGGAAGCGGACGCCCCGATGATCAACCGCTTTATGATCGCTTGTGGGGAGCAGGCTTTTTGCCATCACGTCATCAAGGAGTCAAATTTCGAAATGCGGGCGATGCGGTGCTTTATCTGAGCGATCCACCTGGTGTAACTCGCAGCATGCGCCGCAAAACTTTGGACCGTTTGAAGTCACTCAACGAAGAACGAGCCAACGAATTGGGAGACCCTGAAATTCAAGCGCGGATCTCGCAATATGAAATGGCCTTTCGTATGCAAGCGAGCGTACCTGATTTGTTGAACACGGCAGATGAACCAGCTCATATTCTTGAAATGTATGGGAAAGATGTTCAACGTCCTGGGTCTTATGCGGCTAACTGCTTGTTGGCACGACGATTAGCAGAGCGCGATGTCCGCTTTATTCAGTTGTTTCATATGGGTTGGGATCATCATGGTAACCTTCCCAATGCGCTACGCGGTCAATGCACTGATACGGACCAAGCGACGGCAGCGCTGATCAAAGATCTCAAGGCCCGCGGTTTGTTGGAAGATACGCTAATTGTCTGGGGAGGGGAGTTCGGGCGAACGATTTATTCTCAAGGTGGTATCACTGCCGACAACTACGGGCGCGATCATCACCCACGATGTTTCACCATACTTTTGGCGGGTGCTGGCATTAAGGCTGGGCTCACTTTGGGCGAAACCGACGATTATTGCTACAACATCGTGCGAGACCCAGTTCACGTTCATGATCTCAACGCAACCATCCTCCATTTGATGGGCGTAGACCATACGAAGCTTACTTACCGCTACCAAGGTCGAGATTTTCGGTTAACTGACATCCATGGCGAACTCATAAGACCTATCTTGACGTAAACTCTTCGAGCTATTTTACTCATCGTCGGTTGCGAAAAATAAAAAAATCGCACTTCCCTACCTTAGTTGGTGGGTTTACCTGACGATAAAGTAATATATCGCGACTTCATTTACTTCTTTTGGGTTAGTTCGAATGCATGGGATCGATCAGGCTCTGACAGCGAACGAGACGAGAGCATGGCAGCGTGTCTCGCAGCTTTTGCAGCGATTGGGCGAGTTTTTGGATATGCCGTTGGAGGTATCCAGGATTCACCAATGCTTGGCAGATGCTTCTCGCCAAGTCCATCAAGGTGGTGAAGGGGACTCTGTATTTTGGATGGTGCGAGCCGCCAATCAATTGGGACTTCACATTGCCCCCATCGAAATGACATTTTCGGACCTAACCTCAGTAGCCCGTGAAGGGCTGCCTGTGGCTCGATTTGTGGAAGAGCAGGGGCAAGGAAATTGGTGGTTGATACACCGAGCCTCGTGGGGACGATTCGACGTTCAAGTTATTTGCGATAGCGGTATTGAAGAGCGAGTGATATCCAAGGGGCGACTCAAGAAACTGTTGGGATATCGATCTGCTCAGAGTAAGCAGCTGTTCTTTTTGGCGGAAGCGACCAAGATAGGTCACGGAGTTCAGAAAGAAAGTCATTGGGAGAAGGACTCTCACCATGCCAATGCAGGTCATGGGCATGGCCATGGCCACGAACATCATGCACATATTTCGCCTCTGTCACGCTTGTTGGCTTTTTGTCGTTTAGATGCCAACGACATTGGAATCATCACTCTCTTCGCGGTGGTAGTTGGGTTGCTTGGACTGGCGACGCCGTTAGCAGTAGAGTCTTTGGTGAACACGGTTGTCTTCGGTCGTTATGTTCAGCCTGTGATTGTGTTATCTCTGATTCTGTTTGTGTTCTTGATGTTCTCAGGCTTTCTGAGACTGTTGCAGATGTATACGGCGGAAATCATTCAGCGGCGAATGATGGTAAGGGTTGTAGGCGATTTGTCCAATCGAATTCCAAGGGCCAATATTCAACAATGGGATTCGGTGTGGGGACCGGAGTTGACCAATCGATTTTTTGATGTGGTAACTTTGCAAAAATCGGTAACAACGATTTTCGTCGATGGCATTAGCATGTTGTTGCAAACCTTGATCGGTTTGGCTCTGTTGGCGTTTTATCATCCATTCTTGCTCGGATTCGACATAGTTTTGGTCTTTTGTTTGGTGTTCACGATTCTCGTTTTGGGCCGCGGTGGTATGAAGACTGCCGAAAACGAATCCATTGTGAAGTACAAAATAGCCCACTGGTTGCAAGATCTATCGGCTGCGACCACAGCCTTCAAAATACATGGTGGCCGTCAGTTGGCTGTGGATCGTTCAAATCGTTTGGTAGGTGAATATGTGGCGATGCGCAGCCGCCACTTTTCTGTGCTGCTGCGTCAAAACGCAGCCGGCATGGTTTTATATGCGGTGGCCTCTACTGCCTTGCTGGGCTTGGGAGGTTGGTTGGTGATTCAAGGACGACTTTCACCGGGCCAGTTGGTCGCGGCGGAGTTGATTGTGACAGTGATCCTTGGCTCATTTATGAAACTAGGGAAGCAGATTGAGACCTTTTTTGACCTCACCGCTGGCGTAAACAAGCTCGGGCATTTGCTCGACCTAGAAACTGATCCTCCCGGTCGTGTCATTGATGTTGGCATGGGACCAGCGCCTGTGCTATGGAAAGATCTGTCTGTCAGCATGTCGGGCACCCACAAAGAACTTCATTATCCCGATTACTCAGTGGCAGCTGGTGAAACGGTCGCTATTGTTGGTCCAAGCGGCTACGGCAAGTCGTTGCTGGCCGAGATGTTGGCTGGGATGCGTTGTCCTACTCATGGCTATGTCGAAGTGGAAGGAATCGATGCTCGTGAAGCAGCCCGTCTAAGTGATGGGAGTTTGGCCGCTTTAGCTGGAGCCCGTCAGGTATTCCACGGTTCAATTGCTGAGAACATCCATCTGGGACGTCCCACAGTTACGGATGCTGACGTCCGGGATAGTTTGCGAAAAGTGTTAGCTTGGGAAGAAGTATTGAAGTTACCCGAAGGCATCGAAACGATGCTCTTAACTGGGGGCCGTCCTCTTTCGGCGGGACAAATCGATCGGCTCATGATTGCTCGAGCCATTGCGGGGATGCCGCGTGTTCTCGTCTTGGATGGTGCACTGGATGCACTACCTATCGATATCCGGCAGGGGATTTGGGATAACTTAACTCAACCCAAGACCTCGACCATTATCGTCATCACCAACGAGCCCGATATTATCCAGCGTTGTGATAAAGTGGTGAATCTTTCTGGTTTAGGCAGTCATGGAGAGTCCGGCAATTTGGACTCGTCCCATGCTTTTGCGTGAAACGGTTAAATCGAATATGTCGACGATAACAAAACAATCGAAGCGCACGGTTAGGATAGAAAATGAGTTGGGGGGAGATTTCCCAGCTTTGCTTCTAGTTCGATCGCTGCGTTGGATCCATAGACTTGCTTATTACACGATGTTTGGGCTATTGCTGGTCGTGATTGGTTTGTTTGCTCTTCCATGGCAACAAACTTCACAAGGATCAGGAACCGTGTCGGCTCTCAATCCACAGGAACGCCCGCAACAGGTAAAGTCGCAGTACGACGGAGTCGTAAAGCAAATTGCGGAAGGGATGGTCGAAGGTCGACGTGTAAAGAAGGGTGAGTTTATTCTTGAACTTGAGCCGACAGCTCGTCAAGAATTAGCTCAGACCGACGAGATCATCAAATTGTTGGGGGAGCAATTGAAAGCGGAAGAGACCGAGTACGATCTCTCGAAGTCGCAAGTGACTTTGGCAGAGTCGACCCGGGACGCGAACATTGAAAAACAGAAAGCAGCCATCCAGACTGCGGAATTTAAGTTGCAGGAAAAGGATTCGCTGATTCGCAAATACAATGTGGAGTTGGAACTGGCGAAGCTCAATCGGGCCCAAAGCGATCGCTTGATTGCTGTGGGCGTAGAAGCGGGCTTGGACAACGCGGCGTACTTAGCCAAAGAAAAAGGCTTGATTGCCGAACTGCAGGCTCAAACGGAATCGAGAGCTGCGATTGAAGCGGAAATCGCAGAGAAGGAAGCCGAGTTAGACAAGATCACTGCGGAAGGCAATGACAAGATTGCGAGTGCAAAGTCCAAAGTACAAAGCTACTACGGCAAGATGCAAATGACGCAGCAGAAGATCAAAGATTATGGAATCAAGCGCGGTGAATTGGATCGATTAAAGCAGGAAGCTCCTTGTGACGGAGTGCTTTATCGATTGGTCACTGCGGAAGGTGCATCGACGGTTAAAAAGGGAGATGAGCTGTTCACGATAGTTCCCGACGTCAATGAGTTAGCTGTAGAGTTGGTCGTCTCAGGTAACGACACTTCGTTTATTCGTGAGGGGCAAGAGGTTCGGTTGCAATTTGAAGGTTGGCCTGCTGTTCAGTTTGTAGGTTGGCCTTCGATCGCTATTGGAACCTTTGGTGGTCGAGTCAAGATGATCGACACTTTTAGTGCAGGTGCGGGGAAGTTTAGAATTCTGGTCGTACCCGACCCAGAATTGGATACGCTTCCCGGCCAGCGCCCATGGCCGAAGAACATATTGCGACAGGGGATGCGGGCCAACGGATGGGTCCTGCTTAACGAAGTTACTCTGGGATTTGAAATATGGCGACAGTTGAATGGATTCCCGCCTTCGGTAGACGACGAAAAGTCAGACAGCGACGACAAAGCCAAGAAAATCAAGCTTCCCAAGTAGTTGTTCTCAGCAAGACGCTGAGCTTACGACTCGGCGTCTTGGGGATGTGCGTCGTCGTAGTGAGCAATGCCGCGTTGGGAGCATGGCAGCAACCGCCAGAGCCTACGGTTCCTCAGGTTCAAAACTTGCAAGAACAAGGTGCTGTGGTGGTGCCTGCAGAGCAACTCCCAACCGCTCCAGCTCCGCCTGCGAACACCAATCTCAAGTTGCAACCGCAGCAAGAAGATCGCATTCTGGGGCAGCCAAGGCAGTTGCTGGAACCCGGCGTGCTTCCCGATCCGACATTCGAAGAACTGCAATCGAGACTTCCAGAAAACTTGCGGCAAGCTATCGAGGAACCTTCGCCAGAAATGAACCCGACAGCGCTCACCTTGAGTGACGTGATCGCTTCAGTTTATCGCGCCTATCCCACGATTGAAGCGGTTCGACTGCAACGTCAAGTTGCTGCCGGAGATTTGCAAACCTCATGGGGAGAATTCGATACCAAGATTCTCGCCGAAACGATGAGCGAGCCTACGGGGTTTTATGAGAACTATCGAAATGGTATCGGCGTCGCGCGCAACACGTGGTGGGGCGGCTACTTGGCAACCGGATATCGTATCGGTCGAGGCGATTTTCAACCTTGGTACAAAGAACGCGAGACGTTGGATGGTGGTGAGTTCAAGCTTGCCTATATTCAACCGTTGTTGCAAGGTCGCGATATCGATCCGCGGCGTGTGGCGATCTTTCAAAATCGTATCGCTCAACAAGCCGTTGAGCCCCAATTGCAAGTGGAGATCCTGCAAACTTCTTTCGCAGCAGCCTCCATTTATTGGGATTGGTTGGCCGCTGGTAGAAATCTGCGAGTCCAGCAACAGCTATTAGCTTTGGCACGCCAACGCGTGGAGCAGATCCGCGAATTGATCAAGGCTCAACGTCGCGCGAAAGTCGATGAGCTGTTTAACGATGTGCTTATTGCTCAACGTGTTACCAAAGTGATTGAGGCAGAACAGAAGCTGCAACAAGCAACCTTTAAGTTGGCTCTTTATTTGCGAGATGAGCAGGGGTTACCTCTTGTCGCGGATACAACTTGGCTACCTAGCTCTTTTCCGCCTCTCAGCGATACAAAAGATTTGAATGTACAGCAACAGATCGATGAAGCGTTGGACCGTCGACCCGAGTTGGTCGAATTGCGTCTACAAAGTGAGCACGTTCAATGGGACAGGCGTTGGGCACAGAATCAAACGCGAGGCCGCCTCGATTTTGTGAGCGAGTTGTCGCAGGACGTGGGGCCAACCACGAGCAAGAACTTGGATAAACAACAATTCGAAGGCGAATTCGGCTTAACGTACGAATATCCTTGGCAGTTGAGAAAAGCTCGCGGTAAGTTGCGTTCAACAGCCGCCAAGCTTCAGCAGATCGACCAAAAAAGCCGTTTGACGATGGACAAAATATCGCTCGAAGTTCAGAGCGCAGTCGTGGCTCTACAGAGATCTCAAGAAGTGATCGAGCAACTAGTGAAAGTTGTGGAAACACAAACCCAAGTTTTGGAATTGCAAGAAATCCAATTCAGCACGGGACGGATCGATCTGATTGAGCTCAATTTACAGGAACAGTTGGTTACCAATTTGAAAATGGATTTGATTAACGCTCAGCGCGATTGGTTTACCGCCTTGAGCCATTTAGCGACGGCGACTGGGCTTGATCCTTTGGAGCAGGCTTTGCGACTGGAGACGATTCCCGACGTCAATCCAACGCCGACGCCAGAGAAGTGAACAGGTATTACGTTGTCGTAATACCAGCCCTAGGAAATCTTAGGGACGGACTTGGTTTTTTCCGTTCTAGGGGGGAGTCGGGTTGGCGTGAAGGGGGACAAAAGCGTATAACGCTACCTTCGTAGGCAACCGACCTGTGGGTCGAATTAATAACTCTCCATTCGAGATGATGACGTCGTGGCGTTTGCACATTTGGGTCCGATTGCGATAGCCTTTCCGAAGCGGTTGGAGACTAATGCTCAGCTTCAAGAGGAATTCCCGGAATGGGATTTGCCTCAAATTGAAGAGAAAACTGGAATCGCCGCTCGCTACATCGCCGAGCCGTCGCAGTGCGCTTCGGACCTAGCTGTCGAAGCGTGCGAGAAATTGTTTGCGGAAAATCAAGTGGACCGCAGCGAAATCGACTTTCTTCTTCTCTGCACACAGACGCCAGACTATCCGTTACCGACAACGGCTTGTTTGCTCCAGAATAGACTCGGTTTATCCACGAGTATCGGAGCGCTCGATTTCAACTTGGGCTGCTCAGGTTTTGTGTATGGTCTTTCGTTGGCCGACGGATTGATTCGCAGTGGTGTCGCTAAAAAGATTCTGTTGGTAACAGCAGATACTTATTCAAAATACATCGATCGCGGCGATCGCAGTTTGCGCACGATTTTTGGCGATGCGGCCGCAGCCACATTGATTGAAGCTCGTCCAGAACAAGAGATTTCAGGCTTTGTTTTCGGCACCGACGGAAGCGGAGCGGATACGTTGTTGGTGGGTGAAGGAGGAAGTCGTCATCCGGAGGAAGCAATCAAGCCGCGAAATCGCAAGCGTTGGAAGAGTCGGCTGTACATGGATGGGCCGAGCTTGATGGCCTTTACCGTCGAAGCGATTCCAAGGCTAGTTGAAGCGGTTGCGGCCAAGGCAGGCATTACAAAGGAAGCCGTCGATTGGTTTCTTTTGCACCAAGCTTCGTATAAAATGTTGTCGCAGTTGCAAGCTCGTATCGGCTATGGGGATGAAAAGATACCTATTCGATTGCGAGACTATGGTAATACCGTTTCCTGCACCATTCCCGTTCTGATACACGACATGCGCAAACGTGGCGAAATCAAAGCAGGTATGACCTTGATGTTAGTAGGATTCGGTGTGGGGTGGTCTTGGGGTGGTTGTGTATGGCGGGAGACGCACGCGCCATGTCATGCGTAGAAGGCAAATTACTTGTCGCATCGCCTCAATTGCAAGATCCGAATTTCTTTCGGTCCGTCATTTTTATGGTTCGGCACGACGAAGAAGGGGCTTATGGTTTAGTCTTGAATCGCCCCACCAACCAATGCGTTGGAACCGTAATGGAAATGTTGCTCGAATGCCCTTGCCATCGCCGTGGGCACATCATGTTTGGTGGGCCCGTTGAAGGGCCTCTCGTCGTCTTGCATGACTCTCCAAGTTCCGCTGATATCGAGTGCGGACATGACCTCTTTTTGGCAAGCTGCCAAGATCGCGTTCGCGACTTGATGATGGATGATAAGGCTCGCGTCTTGATTTTCGATGGCTATTCAGGTTGGGGGCCCGGACAGTTGGAAGAAGAAATGAAGGTCGGAGGCTGGCTGGTCGCTGATACCGATGTGGCGGAGTTGTTTGGGGATTGTGATGAAATCTGGGAGCGTGCACTTCGCCGTATCGGGCGTGGTATTATCGCCTGTGCGACAGGAAATATCCCCATGCCGCCGGATCCTAATTTGAATTGATGAGCGAACAAGATGCACTTTCTGTATCGGTGCTGAAGGATTTCACTGGCACGTATGCGTACTATTGCGATAGGCGATATTCACGGCTGCAGCAAAGCGTTCCGAACGCTTATCGAAGCCATTTCGCCTACCTCTGAAGATATCCTCATCTGCCTGGGCGATTATGTGGATCGTGGCCCCGATAGTCGCGGTGTCGTTGATCTCTTGATGGAACTCGATACGCGCTGCAGGTTGGTTCTCATCCGTGGTAATCACGAACTGATGTTTTTGGGATCGGCCCTGCGCGGATGTGACCCAGTTATGTGGTTTCAAATGGGTGGGCAAGCAACGCTCACAAGTTATGGTGGGAACTTGCAAAAGATATCCCATAACCATCTCGAATTCTTGGATCAAAAATGTGTCCCCTTTTGGGAGACCGAAGAATATCTGTTTGTGCATGCCAACTATTTGCCCGATTTGCCGCTGGCCCGGCAGCCCGAATTTCAACTTTATTGGGAGCACTTGACCGATCGCCTACCAACGCCACATATTTCGGGCAAAACGGTGATCTGCGGACATACTCCGCAGTTAGGAGGTTACATCGCTGATTTCGGTTACCTGAAATGTTTGGATACTTATTGTTTTGGTGGTCAGTATCTGACAGCTCTCGATTTACAGAACGATCAGATCTGGCAGGCGAACAAGTCGGGATTTCAACGCCATGAGCTCGAACCTTGGTCCGTCATGCAACGCCGGATCGGGTTTTTGCTCAAAATGTTCTTCGGATGGGGGAAGGGAAAGCGAAAAACCCGCTGAGGATTGGCTCGGAAGTCGAAATGGTTGAACCTCGACCTAGTGGAATGGTCGATACCAATCACGAGGGGCAGATTATTTTTTAGCCATCCCCTCTCGCGTGTAGCCTCGTTTGGGGCGTGAAAAGTTGGCATTTGTTGGGTACAATCCGCTGGTTTACCCAGCTTCCGCAATTCCTGCAAACGTTAAATTTGCGGGAAAGGGTCATTAGGACCTTGGCGGTAGTTGGGATTGGCGGGAGTTAGCAACATGGGTGAACCATGAATGAGTTGGAGCCTGCGGACGTATCGAAGTATTTTCCAACGTACGCTGTTCCTCAGACAGATTTAGTCTCCGCTGCTCAGTTCTGGGCGGCCAAGACCCCGGACAATCCAGTCTTCTACTTCACCGATGGTGAGGGGGGAGAGGATGTTTGTCTAACGTATCGGCAGCTGGATCAAGCTGCGCGTGCGGTAGCTGCGCGTTTGCAGCAGGATGGATCTGCGGAAGGGCAGCGCGTACTGTTGTTGTATCCACCAGGCCTCGACTTTGTGGTGGGTTTCTTCGGGACGTTGTATGCCGGAGCGATCGCTGTACCTGCGTTCCCGCCGCGAAAAAATCGCAAAGGGGCACGTATTCAGAGCATCGCCGAAGACTGCTCTGCCAATTGGGCATTGAGCATCACCAGCGTTTGTGATTTGATTCATTCGGATGAAAGTGCACAGCAGGACTTAGCGGGAGCGACGATTCTTGCGACGGATCAAATTTCGTTGTCGCTCGCCGATCAATATAAGCCTGTAGCCATCAATCAGATGGCACCTGCCGTCTTGCAATATACATCTGGTTCGACCGGGCAACCGAAGGGTGTGGTGTTGAGCCATGCTTGTTTGGTTCGTAATTCGGAATTGATCTTGTTGGCTTTCGAGCCTGGTCCTGGTGGTGGCTGCAGTTGGTTGCCGCTCTATCATGACATGGGTTTGGTGGGTGGGGTTCTCGAACCTGTGTTCTTGGGTCGTCCCAATGTTTTGATGAGCCCAATGAGTTTCTTGCAACGCCCTGCTCGCTGGTTGCAAACCATTTCCAAGTATCGTGTCGCAGTAAGCGGTGGACCGAACTTTGCTTATCAGCTGTGCGTTGATAAGGTGAGCGATGCGGACATGGAAGGTGTTGATTTGAGTTGCTGGTCCGTTGCTTATAACGGTGCTGAGCCAGTACGCGCGTCGACATTAGATCAGTTCACCGAGAAGTTCGCCAAATATGGCTTCAAACGCTCAGCCTTTTTGCCCTGTTATGGAATGGCTGAAACGACTTTGATCGTTACAGGGGGCCCTACAGCTTCGCGCCCATTCTTCCGCACGTTTGATGCTCAAGCTTTGGATCAGCGCAAAGTTGTAGCGGTCGCCACCGACGATGGCACAGATAAGTGCCGAACCTTGGTCGGTTGTGGTGCGGTGTTGGCCAATGAAAACCTCATTGTGGTTGATCCCGATACACTGGAGGAATTACCTCCCGGACGGGTTGGTGAGATTTGGGTTCAGAGCCCAAGTGTGGGTAAGGGTTATTGGCGCAAACCGCAAGAAAGCCAACGCACCTTTCAAGCATTTACGGTTGCTGGTCGCGGACCCTTCTTGCGAACGGGCGATTTGGGGTTCTTCTTCGACGACCAGTTGTTTGTCGCTGGGCGCCTAAAGGACATGATCATTGTGCGTGGCGTAAATCGTTATCCACAAGATATCGAGATCACTGTCGAAGATTCTCACAAGAGTATTCAATCGGGCTCGGTTGCCGCATTCGCATTGCAAATCGACGAACGTGAACGCCTTGTCGTGACGGCTGAAGTGCAGCGTGGTGCGCAGCAGAATTGGGATGAAGTGATCCAAGCGATTCGTCGCCGCGTAACCGAGGTTCACGAACTTCCACCTGAAGCTATTGCCTTGGTTCGCTTTGGGTCGTTACCGAAGACATCCAGCGGCAAAATTCAACGCCATGCTTGTATGAATGATTACAAGAATAACGTGCTGAAGATTGTAGCCCAGTGGAAGTTGGGCGATGTGCAGATGCTCAAACAAGAGCCCATGATTGCCGCTTCAACGATCGAAACGCCAGCTCGAGAAAACGGCTCCATCAAGAGTTTGTTGAAGGATCCCAACTTACAAGATAAAGATCCTCATCCAGAAATCGTCCGCGTTGTTATTGGGGCAGTTAAGGCTGTGGCACAGGAACGTGCCGAAGATGTGAATCTCGATACCAATATCGTTTTGGATCTTGGCCTAGATTCTTTGGAGCGCCTGCAGATTGCTCACTCTTTGGAGCAACAGTTCGGTGGTCGTTTCCCAGAAGATGTGCTGCAGGACATTGATACCGTTCGCCAAGTATCGGCGGCGATTGAAGAGTTGTTTGGCGTCGAACGCATTCACCGCAGTCTTACGGAAGCGGTCGCTGCCGAGGAAGTTCTGCACTCTCGCGAAGTGACCCCTGAAGATTACCAATTCGATTTGTTGCCCGAATATCGCCGTCTGAAGATGACGATGTCGGAGCTACTATCAACAGGTGTCCGCAATCCATACTTTGCAGCCCATCAAGGTGTCGTGCGCGATACCACGTTGATCGGTGGTAGGGAGTTGATTAGCTTCGCGTCGTACAACTACTTGGGTATGAGTGGCGACCCGACGGTCAACAGGGCAGTTGTCGATGCGGTGAATAAATATGGGACCAGTTGCTCGGCTTCACGCTTGGTCAGTGGCGAGAAAGATCTTCATCAAAAGCTAGAACGCCGAATCGCCAAATGGATTGGTGTTGAAGATAGTATCGTGATGGTTGGCGGTCATGCCACCAACGAATCGGTGATTGGCCATTTGTTGGGACCAGGCGATTTGATTTTGCACGATTCACTATCACATAACAGTATTGTGCAAGGGGCAATTTTGTCTGGAGCTCGTCGACGCGCATTTCCACACAACGATTGGCGGGCGCTCGAGAGAATTCTCCATGACATCCGCGACAAGTACCGACGTGTGTTGGTGATTGTCGAAGGTGTGTATAGCATGGACGGCGACTATCCCGAATTGCCAAAATTTGTAGAGATCAAGCAACGTTATAAGTCTTGGCTGATGGTCGATGAGGCGCATTCGATCGGGACCATGGGCAAGACAGGCCGAGGTGTGAGCGAGCATTTTGGTATCGATGCAAACTTGGTCGACATTTGGATGGGTACGCTCTCCAAATCGTTTGGTTCTTGCGGTGGTTACATTGCAGGTCGTCGCGAATTGATCGAGTATTTGAAGTACACGACGCCCGGATTTGTGTTCAGCGTCGGGTTATCGCCTTCGAATGCGGCAGCAGCCTTGGCATCGATCGATGTGTTGGAGGCCAATCCCGACCGCGTAGAAAAACTTCGAACGAACTCCCGCTTGTTCTTGGAGGAAGCTCGAAAACGTGGCCTGAATACAGGCGATTCATCCGGGACGCCCGTTGTCCCTATCATCTTGGGTAACTCGCTGGTCGCCTTAAAACTGGCGGACCGCATGGTGAGCCAAGGTGTCAATGTGTTGCCAATATTGTATCCAGCGGTTGAGGAAGCCGCCGCTCGCTTGCGGTTCTTTATCAACTCCACTCACTCTGAAGAACAAATTATGTTCGCAGTGCGTTTGGTGGAAGAATCTCTACGCGAACTTTATCCAGAGTATTTTGCCAATTCCAATTCAGCCGTCGCGTAAGCGTCACGGAGAGGTAGCAAAATTCGCACGGGTTGTTGCCGTTACGTTTTCCAATCTGTACAGTTGACGCAGCTTTAAGTGTGAACTGAGGAGACGTAACGGTGGCTGAACCAGCAAAATCAAGCGGAATCATCGATTGGCTTAAGTCGATGATTCCGGGTTATTCGGGATATCAAGAATTCGAGTCGCGACGCGAAGATGATCGCAAAACGCGTAAGTTTCTGATTGAGCGTTTGCAAGAATACAAACGCTTGTCGCAATCTTATACCAAGAACTTCTTACAATCTGCTCAATTGGATCAGATTGCCAAAGGTGAGAAATTGCGAGCTGACATCGACATGCTTCAACAAAAGATTGAAGCTACGGTCGATGGCAATAGCAATTGGTTTACTCAGTCCAAGCTGGACGCTTCCATCAGTTTGAAAATGAGCCAACTCGATGCGGGCATTGTGGCTGATTTAGAGCGACTTGGGAAGTTTTTGGCTGATCCGGAAGTTCCTTCGTTAGAGCCGCTGGTGGTTGATCTCGATAAGGCATCCGAATCCCTAAACGAGATGCGGACGAAATGGGAAAGACGTAATTCGATATTGCGAGGCGAGACCTAGAAAGGATTGGTTATGGTGTTTCGATTAGAAGTTCTCGATTTCTTCGATCCGACAGGGCAGAATGTGGTTGGACGAGTGCCAGCCGATGGGACTGCGGCCATCCAATTGGGTGCTCAGTTGATCGTGCAGCAAGCTCAAGAGGCTGTCTTCTTTCGCGATGGCAAAGCGATGGATGTGTTCGGGCCTGGCCGCTACACGTTGACCACTGCCAACGTTCCCATTCTCACCAGAATCTTAACGATTCCCTGGGAAAAGTCGCCGTTTCAAGCTTCGGTTTATTTTGTAGGCAAACAGACGTTTGTCGATCAGCGTTGGGGAACTAAAACGCCCATCACTATGCGCGACCCCGATTTTGGTTTGGTGCGGTTGCGCGGTTTCGGAAAATTTGCGTTCCGAGTTGTCGATTCGCCGCTCCTTATCAATTCACTAGTCGGGACGCGCGGTCGCTATACTACCGAGCAGGTTACTGGCTACTTAAAGGATGTGATCGTTTCGGGACTCACCGATTTTCTGGCTACATCAGGCATCGGTTTGATTGATCTGCCGTCGAAGTTTGACGAAGTGGCTGCTGCTGCCCGCCTGAAAATTGCGGATGCCTTTAGTAAGTTTGGGCTAGAGCTCACCGATTTTATCATCAACAGCATCACACCACCGGAGGAGGTTGAAAAGGCGATCGACGCCCGCGCCGGTATGACCGTGCTGGGCGATTTGAAGTCGTACACGCTTTATCAAGCAGCCAATTCGATGGCGGCTGCAGGCCAAAATCCTGGAGTGGGGGCTGGTATGGGCTTTGGGATGGGAATGGCATTTCCAGCAGCATTGCAGCAAGCTTTTCAGCCCGGGGCACCAGTTGCCAACATTGCACCAGCGAGTGTTGGTGCAGCCAGTGTTGGTGCAGCCCAGGCGGCCGCGCCAGTGGCACAACCTGCCGTGGGACAAGCGGCCGCACCGAGGCTAAATCTTAATGCTTTGGAAGGTTCCCAGTCGGCAGTCGATATCCGTTCGCTAGTTCGACGAGTTGCCAGTACCTCGAAATGGACCGTGAAAGAGCAGGGCGATCAATGGGCGATGACGGTTCCCGTGGGGAGCTTGAGAAAGCAAACGGTCTATGTGACTTACGGACGCCAAGATGATGATGGGCACGAATTGATTTGCTTCTGGTCACCATGCGGACCAGCGAATCCCAACAATGCGGTGACTTTGTTACGGTTTAATCACCAAACTCTACATGGCGCATTCGCGTTTCAACCCAGCGAACATGGAGGAGAAGACTTGGTGCTTCGCAGCAACTTACTCGCCGATACTACCGACCCGATGGAAATTCTGCGTGTAGTTAGCGCTATTGCGTTTCAAGCCGATGAAGTTGAACAGCAACTCACTGGTTCAGACGAGCTTTAACATTGAATGTCACCCAACAACAAAATCGTAAGCTGGAATGACTTCCGGCTTACGATTTTTGGCGTTGTTGTTGGGAAAGATTGGCAGCTGAGAATTACTTGGCCAACAAAGCTTCGATTTGCTTCACAACATCGTCGGCCTTGGGCTCGACGGTTGGTGCAAAGCGGGCTGCTACCGTGCCATCTTTACCGATAAGAAACTTCTCAAAGTTCCAACCGATTTTGCCAGCTCCCTTGGGCTTGGTTTCCAGCGCGGTGAGGTGTTTGTAAAACGGAGCTGCTTTGTCACCGTTTACATCGATCTTGGCAAACATGTCAAACGTTACACCGTAATTCTTGGTGCAGAACGATTTGATCTCTTCGGCGCTACCTGGTTCCTGGCTACCGAATTGGTTGCAAGGAAATCCAAGGATGACTAAGCCCTTATCCTTGTACTTGTCGTAAAGTTCTTGCAAGCCTTCGTATTGACCGGTCAAACCGCATTCGCTGGCCACATTCACGACCAAAATTACTTTGCCAGTGTATTTGTCGAGCGACACTTTTTTGCCATCGAGCGTTTCCATTTCGAACGCAAGTGCGGCGGGGGCTTTCTTATCGTCATCGCCAGCGACACCGAACGAGCCCATTGCTAAGACTCCAAAGAGGACTGCAGCCGAAAATAGACCTGCCAACGATTTGGCCCAATATTTTTTCATCATTAACCATGGCTCCGAGGAAGGGGAAAGAATTTCGAAATCCGAAATCAAGATGCAACGCCAAGCTGACGAAACAATGGGGACAGTCTTCTACGACGAATATGAACCCTGTTTCGCTAGAGACCATCTGTAGGTAGACAGGTCACTTGGATCGACGACTCATTGTAGGTGAGCCGGCTAGGCCCAGCTACTATCGAGACTGAAACTGCCATTCGGAATCGATGTTTGCCTATTTTGGGTCTGTCTGTTATGGTGGTGTCTTTTGGGTGGTTTTAGGGGTTTGGCGGCGGAAGGTAACGATTTTTTGGATTAATTTCCTACAGATTCCGGCGGGGTACATACGGACGCAAGTCCCCCTCTTGACGGAACTTGGGGAGATTCACTACATTTTCACCTTCGATTTAGGCCCCACGATATAGTCGTAGCATTAAGTGAAGCCAGCATAGCTTCAATTGGCAGAGCACCGCATTCGTAATGCGGGGGTTGTGGGTTCGATTCCCACTGCTGGCTCTTTTACTGCTACCATTTCTGAATCGTTTCCCGAGGAGTCTTGGCCAAATGGCTCAAGGAGCAGTTGTAGATCTTCGCGACATCGTTCTGTCCAATAGCACTTTCGGTCCAGCCGAAATCAAGGCACTTTGCCTGGGAATAGCTGAGGATTTCACTCAGTTCACTACCTTGCGTGATGCCGTGCAGGAATTGGAAAGTGTAGAGGAACGAAGTCCAGCCACGTCAACCCGGTTGGGTGTTTGTTTGTATTTGATTGGCCGCATTTCTCAAGCAGAACAAGTTCTGCTCAAGGGAGATGGCGGTGCTTTGGCTCAGTATTACTTGGGGAAGGTTTGCTTCCAACAAGAACAATATGACCGAGCGATCAATTATTTCGACGCCGCCAAGAAGGCGGGTTATGATCCTGAACAATGCCAATTGGCTACCGCCGAAGCATTGCGATATCAGGGTAAGTTCCAAGACGCGATGAACTTATTGGACAACATGTTTGGTCCTGTCGAGCAAACGGCTGAGTACTTGTATCAGCGTGGTGCAACGACTGCCGCTTTGGGTGGAAATCCCAACGAAGTGACCACATATTTCCAACGAGCCGTTGCTGCTGATGGTCGACATGCGGGTGCTTTGTTCGGCTTGGCAATGGAGAATGATCGCTTCGGTAACGATGATGAAGCTCTCCGATTGTATGAGCGAGCTGCTGGCGTTTTCCCAACGCACATCGGTACCCTGATCAACTTGGGGATCGTATACGAAGATCGCAACGAATACGGTAAAGCCCAGTTGTGCTACAAGCGCATTCTGGAAGTCTATCCCGATCATCCTCGCGCTCGTTTGTACATGAAGGATGCCTCCGCATCTGGTAACTCGTACTACGATGAAGAATCGGCCAAACGTACCGAACGCTTGTCGCAATTGCTCAGCATCCCAGTTGCCGATTTTGAACTCTCGGTTCGCAGTCGAAACTGTTTGCAAAAGATGGGTGTTCGCACTCTGGGCGATTTGACGCGCACCACCGAACAAGAATTGTTGGCCAGCAAGAACTTTGGCGAAACATCGCTCGTGGAAATTCGCGACATGTTGTCTTCAAAGGGCTTGAGCCTAGGTCAATTCTCGCACGAACGTCGCGAACCAGAACCATCGGTCGATTTGTCTTCGCTGTCGCCTGATCAGGCTGCTGTACTCGATCAACCGATTTCCAATTTGAATCTGTCGGTTCGTGCTCGCAAATGTATGGTTCGCTTGGGAATCAACACCATCGGTGAATTGATTCGCAAAACGGGCGATGACATGCTTGAGTGCAAGAACTTCGGTGTTACCAGCTTGAACGAAGTGCGCCAGAAGTTGTCGGGCATGAATTTGAAACTTCGTGGTGACTGATCTCAACCACTGAGTTCATGGAACTGCAGGTTGCTTGAAATATTGATGAGGCGATTGGAGTCACTCGATTCCAATCGCCTCTTTTCATTCCATCTACTGGCGAATTCGAGTTGCTATGAATCTTGGTCCACAACCCTTTGATTTCGAATTGATTGGAACGGATGCGGTTACGGGAGCCCGCCGTGGACGTTTTCACACTCCGCACGGAGTGGTTGAAACACCAACCTTCATGCCAGTTGGCACACAGGCAACAGTAAAGGGACTTACCATCGATCAAGTTGCCTCGACCGGGGCGCAAATGATTTTGGGGAACACCTATCATTTGGCACTGCGACCAGGAAGCGAATTGATTGCCAAACTAGGTGGCCTGCACGAATTCATGGGATGGAAAGGCCCCATACTCACCGACAGTGGTGGCTTTCAGATTTTTAGCTTAGCTGATCGCGCTAAAATCACAGAAAAGGGGGCTGACTTTCGATCGCATATCGATGGCCGAATGTTGCATCTTACGCCTGAGGAATCCATTCGAGTTCAAGAAGAGCTTGGCAGCGATGTGGCGATGGTGCTCGATCATGTCGTCGCATTGCCGTCCCCCCGGGAAAAAATATGGGAAGCGCATTTGCGCAGCATCCGCTGGGCCGAACGGTGCTTGAACGCTTCGACACGTAAAGATCAAGCGAAGTTTGCCATTGTACAAGGTGGGCTCGATGAAGAACTGCGAGTGGAATCGGCGCGGCGTTTGCGAGAGTTTCCCTTTCCTGGTTTCGCCGTTGGTGGTTTGAGCGTCGGTGAAACGCCCGAAGAAATGTATCGCATCATCTCGGCTACCACACCGGAGATGCCCAGCGAAAAGCCGCGGTATCTGATGGGGGTTGGTCGTCCCATCGATTTGATCGAAGCAGTGTCGCGCGGCATCGATTTATTTGATTGTGTTATGCCTACTCGCAATGGTCGCAACGCCCTTGCGTTTACCGACGAAGGTCCACTGCGGCTTCGCAATAAATGTCACGCTGAAGATGAACGTCCGCTCGAAGAAATTTGCCCCTGTTTGGCCTGTAAGCATAGCCGTGGGTACATTCGCCATCTATTTCAAGCGGATGAAATGCTGGGCCCCATTCTTTTGACGCATCATAATCTCACGTACTATCAACGCCTCATGCGCGATGCCCGCTTGGCGATTGAAGAGAATCGTTACGCGGCTTGGATGCAAGAGAAGATTGCGGGCTGGAGTAAGGTGTAGGGTGTGTGCCGCAAATCTCTCTTGTAATACCGTTGCAGTGATTGGGCCGTTCGATATGTCGGGCCGATAGACCGATTTGCAGAACACACCGTGGCGCGATGCGTCGTCGAATTTAATCACACAGTGGCAATGGGCCAAACACGTCAACTCCACGGTGTGTTTTGCAAATCAGATTAATCGCGCGCTGAAGTGAGAGAAAATAGAGAAGTCTATTTCTTGCGGGAATGAGTTAAGAAAGATTTGCGTCACACACCCTACTTCAGTGTTGCGGTGATTGGGCCGCTCGATCAGAACACACCGTGCGCGATGCAGCGTCGAATTTAAACACACGGTGGCAATGGGCCAAACACGTCAACTCCACGGTGTGTTTTGCAAATCGGATTAATCGCGCGAGGAAGTGAGAGAAAATAGAGAAGTCTATTTCTTGCAGGAGTGAGTCAAGAAAGATTTGCGTCACACACCCTACTTCAGTTCGGCTGATGCGGCGGCGTATTGAGAACGCAAATGCGGGAGTATCTTCAAGAGATTGTCGCGATAGATTTTACTCAACACGTCGTCCGGAAGATAAACACCATAGATGTTCCAAAATCCCTGCGGTGGAAATTCTTTTTCACTGTAAGGAAAATATTCATCGTCGGTTTCCAAGAACCTCCAATACAAACGCAATCGCTCCTCCGGCCATGGACCATCGGTCCCAAAGAGGACTCGATCTTGATACTTCAGCAGAAACTTGCGAGCTGTGTAAGGTTGCCGACCCAACTCTGCGATTCGTGATGCAATTTCGACGTACAAGTTTGGATACGTATCTAACCACTCAGCTGTTTGGGTTAAGTCCTCGGCATCGTTACCGAGATGGGCGGCAATAAAGATCGTGTTTGGATGTTTGGCAATCACTTTGTTGCGAGTTGCATGAAGTGAATCACGCGTTGGAAATTTGTCGCTGGGAAACGCCCAGTCAGGGTGCCGAGCCAATTCTTCATAACGCTCATTATTGGGAGTGATCGGCTCGAAAAATGCGGACGGATCAGCCGTGTGCATGATGACTGGAATCTTCAAGTCACCACACGTCAACCAAATGGGATCGAAACGTGGATCATCAATCTGAATGAGACTCCCGTCACTGTTTCGATATTCGAGTCCAAACTGTTTGAAGAATTTTAGGCCACACACACCAAGTCTGGCTGCTTCACGCAATCGCTCACAAGTCAGCCGTACAAAATCGGGCTGATTACAATCCCAAGTGTCGGGCTTATCACGTTCGCCGCGTCCCACAAAATCAATATTGGCGAAAACGGCAAACCGGTTTGGCGCCTTGCGACCAAGCCAGTCCAAGTGCTCCTGAAGTTTTGAACCGAGAGTCCCATCAAGGCTTACGCAAATGGCAATCTGATTGCGATTCATGATCTTGATAAAGTTATCCAACGCCGCATCATCGTGCCGCAAACGAATTTCAAAGTGGCTATGCGTGTCGATAACCGGGAACTTGGCAGCTTGTATCGGCGTCTGCTTAACATGGAGACGCGGGGTGGGCCGAAATTCGATGAGTGGTAAGTTGGGGTCAGCAGTCTGCCCAGTCTCTTGGGCCATGACTCGCCCCAAGGGAATAGCAATGGCTAGCATCATCCATAGAGCATATGGGGGTATTTGAGGGCAAAAAAGTAGGGATTTAAGGGGCATTATGGGGCAAGCCTATAGGGGAGGCAGTAAGTGCAACAGTTTGTAAAGGAGGTCCCGACGGAAACCTTGGACTATTGTCCGACCGACGGCATAAAATCTGGTATGCTTCCAGTAGCCCAGGAACATTCAACAGGCCCGAATCAAACAAGTCATGGATAAAGATTTTACCGAGTTTCAATCGATCGGCGAACAGGATGCCGCTCAGAGATTGAGTTTGCAAAGCAACCAACCTCCCAGTGAGGTTCCCGGTTACCGCTTAGAACGTCGGCTGGGGCAGGGTGCGTTTGGACAGGTTTGGGTGGGGTACGATCTGAATACGGGCCGCCAAGTAGCCATCAAGTTTTATCTCCATCGAACCGGTGTCAACTGGGCTTTGTCACGAGAAGTCAAACATTTGGTGACGATGTCCACCAACCGCCACATCGTGCAAGTGTTGCAAGTGGGGTGGGAAGGCGATCCACCGTATTATGTCATGGAGTATTTGGAAAACGGCTCGCTCGAGGATTTACTGCGCCGCGAAAAACGGCTCACTGTATCAAATGCCGTGTCCATGTTCACCGATATCGCTAAGGGCCTGAACCATTCGCATGGTAAAGGCGTGCTGCATTGCGATTTGAAGCCGGCGAACATTTTGCTCGATCAAGATTTTCGTCCGCGGTTGGCCGACTTTGGCCAAAGCCGCATGTCGACCGAACAGTCACCGGCGCTCGGAACGTTGTTTTACATGGCCCCCGAGCAAGCTGACTTATCAGCTTCACCCGATGCTCGCTGGGATGTTTATGCACTTGGGGCAATTCTCTATTCGATGTTGGTCGGCGAGCCGCCGTTTCGCAACGAACGAGTGTTGAAAGAAATCGAAAGTGCGAAAACAATCACCGAACGTCTTGAACGGTATCGTCGTGCGATATACGAAGCTGCCCCGCAACGCGAACTACAAAAGACACGCGGTGTGGATCGCACCTTGATTCAAATCATTCAACGCTGCATCGCTCGAGAACCAGAACGTCGCTTTGCGAACGTCCAGCAAGTATTGGAAGCTCTTTCTCAACGTCAAGCGTTGCGGTTGCGGCGGCCTTTGCAATTGATGGGCGTCGTCGGACCATTGTTGCTGGTAGCCGTGATGTCCTTTTTTGCGGTGCGCAGTATTCGCTTGTCAGAAGCCGAAACGTTACAGCGTTTGCAAACGCGGGCTTTGGAATCGAACCGATTTGCGGCACGTTTTGCAGCTCGATCGATCGAAAGCGAATTGGTCGAAGTGTATCGACTGCTGGAAGAAGAAGTCCGCACTAGAGAGTTTCAACAAAAATTCAGTGAGGCTCTTACCGCCACATCGACGGATCGAGCGGCATTGGTTGATTCACATGATTTTGCGGCTGTTCCTAAGGCGTTTCGCGAGCAATTGCAGCGGCAGCAATTAGATGGTCATTTGAAGGACCTCACTTCGCGTTGGAGTCAAACGACATCGAACCAGTTATTGTCGAAGGTGAATAGTTTGTTTGTGACGGATGGTGCGGGGACAACATTTTCAGCCGCATTCCGGGAAAAAACTTCCGACGAACAATCGCCCGTCGGCAAGAACTTTGCGTACCGCAGTTATTTTAACGGCGGTAGAGATGACGCGAGCAGTAGCAGCAAAGCATCTGAATTTAAGGCAATCAACGACACCCATCTATCAGCGGCCTTTAAGAGTACGTCCACAGGGACGTGGAAAGTGGCCGTCAGTACGCCCGTTTGGTCGGACGAGGCAAGTGATGTTGTCGAGGCGAACTTAAATGGAACTGGCGAAGCGAAAGATGATTCACGCCATCCAGACAAAGTGCTGGGAGTGTTTTGTTTAACGATTGAACTTTCCGATATCAGCATTCTCTCCGATGGTGAGTTTGTCGAAGAGGATAAGAATCAAATTGCAGTGCTGATTGATGGACGCGATGGTGTTTTGAAAGGAACGTTGCTTTATCATCCATTTTTAGAACGCATGGCCCGCAGTCCTATGGGTAGTGAAATTGCTCGCGATGGCAGATTCCAAATCGACGAGGCGACTTTGGATCGACTGCAAGCCAGCGGGATCTTTGATTATCGTGATCCAGTCTCACTGACCACTCCCGGTAAAGAGTTTGAAGGCGAGTGGATTGCTACCGTCGAGAAGGTGCGGTTACCTGCCGCAGCTAACTCGAATGGCAAATCGAATGGTCGCTCCGAATCCGACTTGTGGATGCTCGTGCAAGAGCGGGCGAGCAATGTAACAGATCCTGTTCGACAATTGAGCAGCCGATTGGCTGGTGAGGGGGCTGCAGCAGTGGCCACGATTGTTGCGGTGATCTGCATGTTATGGTTAATCGTGTGGCGTGTATTGCGACCAGCCGAGAAGTCGATTTGGCGAGCGATGCGTGCCGAATCGGGGAAAGACTCCTCTCTGGGGAGCACGGCAGAAACGATTGAGCAATGGTCACCCCCCTAGTTGTCCCCTGCCCTCCCTCGGTTTCCCACGCCGGATCTTTTCTGTGATGCGAATGAGCACACTTACTCGATGAACAATTCCCGCTTGAGTGGCCTTGGCGGGTCGTAAAAATGTACTGCATCGGCTAAGATGCAACTTAGCAAGAAAAGCTTATTTCAAGCATGGAACCATCGAACTCGAATGCAAAGTTGAGGTCGCGTCGGATGGACGCAGTTCACGAGGGAATTTTCAACATCTTACGAGACAAATTCAGCATGGAACCAAAGCTGGATATGTCATTAGCTGCGCTGGGCGTGGATTCGTTGGGTATGGCCGAATTGACGGTCGATTTGGAAAAGCAATTCGGCATCAAAGTAGACGAAGATATTCTGGGGACCGAAACGGTCGGCGAACTCATTGAATACGTGCGTTCGAAGCAGAAGAAATAATCGCCTTAACGCAATTTGCTTGTCGTTCGTGCGGTGCGCCTAGTTGTTCGCGTGCAAAAGTTCTGCGGCGAGCGGGTCGGCGTTCTCTTCGCAGAATCCTAAGTGGATGTGACGGCGCCAACCTTCCGCAAATTCGTATTGCCCAGAGATTTGCCCAACTTCACGCCCTAAATCCCACATCGTTTGCACATACGATGACATCTTTTGTGTGCTATCGAGCCAACTTTCTTGGCTGACATGACATCGCAACAGTGCGGATTTCTTTTCCATGTATTTCGAGATATCGACAACATGCGTTGGCGTAATCAATTCACCTAACGGCGTGCGGTTGCCATGAGGTTGAGCATGGTAGATGGTTACTGAACCGGGATAGGGGGTGTGCGGCGGATTGCAAGGCATATTGGGCATACCGCGCACGAAAGCAGCCGAAACAGCTAGCCGACATGCATTCTGATGGTCTTCCATGTAGTCGACCGGAGCATGTGTGAGGACGATCGTGGGCGCCGCTTGGCGGACGACAGATACCACTTTGGCCAATAGGTCCGGGGTATAAAAAATGTTCATGTCATCGCATAAAGGAGCGTAGAAGGTCGCTCCCATCATGGCGGCAGAATTCTGGGCTTCGGCTAGCCGAGTCGCTGCACATTCGACCGGCCCCTGCGTCATCGACCCATAGGCACCATTGGCGATATTGAAATAGTGCAAATCCCAGCCTTTTTCGGCCAAACGGAGCATTGTGCCTGCCATTACAAATTCGATATCGTCGGGATGGGCGGCGATGGCCAAAACGCTTTTTCGCATACTATGGCTTTCTCCGATTGAGAGGTGAGAATTAGGATGGTAAGGTGAAAGAATATCGCAGCTGGTCGGCTGCCGAAAGTCCCTCCTTCCATTGATAAGGTCGCGTTCCCTCATCTCGCGATCGAAGAAAGCCATATCCATGACTCATCCCACCATGAATCCACTACGTAAACATTTGCAGAAATTGTTCGCGCTCACTTTGGTGTGCAGCACCTTTGCCACTGGCAGAGCAACGGAACCAGCCAACACCGATTCACCATTGAAGTGGCAAATCAAGACGCTGTGCGTTGATGCCAATGAAGGCGTCGATGTGGGTGATGTTGATGGAGATGGCAAGCCCGATGTGGTCGCGGGACGCAATTGGTTTTCATCTCCCGAATTTGTTGCCCGTCCGCTGCGTTCGATCGCAGACTGGAACGGCTATGTCGAAAGCAATGGTGACTATTTAGTGGACGTCAATCGCGACGGTCGGCTCGATGTGATTGCGGGCTCATTCATTCCAACGACCGTTCATTGGTATGAAAATCCCGGAGAAAAAGGTTTCAAGTTAGGGCACCAATGGAAACAACATTTACTCTTTGACTCCAAATTCTCCACCAACGAAGGCCAAGTCATGGAGGATGTGGATGGAGATGGCAAACCGGAATGGGTCGTTAATAGCTGGGTCGCCAATGTGCCGATGGTTATCTGGCGATTGGAAGAAACCGAAAGACCGACTGAAGATGGCAAAGGAACACAAAAAACACTTAAAGCAGTGTCGCACATCTTAGGAACCGACGGCAATGGACATGGGCTCGGTGTGGGAGATATCAGCGGTGATGGAAAGGCCGATGTTCTGGTAGGTACAGGCTGGTATGAACAACCCAGCGAAGGAGCTTGGGAGAAACCTTGGAAGTATCACAAGGACTGGAGTCTGCAAGCCTCGCTTCCCATGATCGTAGTCGATGTCGATCAAGATGGCAAAAAAGATATCGTGTGGGGCAACGGCCACAATTACGGTCTCTACTGGTGGCGTAACCTTGGAGCTAACGCCGAAGGGACCGTGGAATGGGAAAAGAAAACCGTCGATGATTCTTTTTCACAGCCCCATGCTTTAGCCTGGGCCGATCTCAACAAAGATGGACAACCGGAGTTGATCACTGGGAAACGCTATTATGCTCATAACGGGGGCGATCCCGGTGCGAATGATGGTGTCTTGTTGGTGTATTATCATTTCGATAAAGCGACAGGCAAATTCAAACGGCACGACATCAACCGCGGAATGGTGGGGTGCGGGCTGCAGATTCGCGTAGCCGATCTCGATTTGAACGGTTGGCCCGATATCGCCGTGGCTGGAAAATCGGGCACCTACGCCGTGCTCAATCAGGGTTACGGCGAAGCGACCAAATAGATCAGTAGGTGGCGGGTGAAAAAGCTCAAAAGCCATGAGTTTTTTCACCCTTTGAAATTTCGCTCCCATAGGCGTTGCCAAAGGATTGAACGTGTCCGAGTCCCCAGAACCGAATTCGAGCAAGGATCTAACTCTCCGCGCCGCCCAACTGGAGGTCGATCAATGGATCAAGACCATTGGCGTTCGCTACTTCTCTGAGTTAACCAATTTGGCGCAGTTAGTGGAGGAAGTTGGCGAATTGGCGCGGCAGATATCGCGGCGGTTCGGTGAACAGAGTTTTAAAGCGAGCGAGAATCCATCCGACTTGGCCGATGAAATGGCCGATGTTCTGTTTGTTTTGATCTGTCTAGCAAACCAAACGGGGGTTGACTTGACCGCAGCGTTACAATGTAACTTAGACAAGAAGACTCAGCGAGATGCGCTGCGCCACAAGCAAAACACAAAGCTGACTGGTTCGTAGTATCAAGTAATGCAGTGCGGGGTTATGCGACTCGTGCTCTGCTAGCCCAAATTCATTTGAGTTCACCAAGATAAAGGTTGTTTTCCATGCCGATCACCATCATGCGCCGCATTAAGTTTTGTGCAGGCCATCGTCTTTACAAACATGGTGGAAAGTGTGAGCATTTTCATGGCCACAACTATGTCGCCGACTTCTTTGTGACGGGTGATGAAGTCGATTCGGTGGGGCGCGTTGTCGATTTCGCCGAATTGAAGACACGCTTTAAAGGCTGGATCGATGCTCATTGGGACCACAGCTTTTTGATTTCCGAAGCGGATACCAACGCCGAACAAGCTCTACGAATGGTGGAGCCAATGCGATATTTCGTTCTCCCCTATAATCCAACTGCCGAGAACATGGCACGCTATCTGTTGGAGCAGGTCGCTCCCGATGTTTTGATTGGGACCGGGGCTCGAGCGACCGCCGTTCGCATTTGGGAAACAGAAGATTCTTACGCGGAAGCCACTGTGGAAATTCCCCACGAGCCCGGCACACCATCAGCCTACGATACAGCGGAGACGATCTAAACCGGCTCGAAGTTGCTTGCTTCAAAACATATTGGCGCTGAGCCTACACGCATGCCCACTCGTCTTGATCGAGTGGGCATTTGCTTTAGGAGGTTGGGCCGCCAGGCGACGACTCAAGAGGATAATTTTTCCGTCGCCTCACATTTAACTACATAATGTTGAGCCGCTGGAATCCACAAGCAACGTTGGCTTGAGTTGATGAGCTTTTCAATTTGATGATCATCGGCAACGTAACCCACACCGAGATCTTCCACTGCATCTTGAGGCAACTTCGCCTGCATGAAGATACGAACTCGTTGCAGATAATCAGAAAGCAGTGAAGCGGTTAACGTATCTTGACCACTTTCTTTGCTCAGTTGTTTTTCAATTTTGTCGGCTGAATCGAGACTGGTGAGACGTCGCAATGAGGGGCCGGGCGATTGCTGCAGTTGCGTTCGCAGCACGATTGCCCCGTTAGGTCCAATGGCTGTTCTCGCGGAGTGCAAGGCGCGGGCGACGGTTGTCCAAGTTTGTTCGTTGACGTTGCCGTCTACTTCGCTGATGACGAGGTCGGCGAAGTGCGTTAGGTCGATTTCTAGGCTCCGGGCAGATGCTGCGAGGGCATCTTCAATCGATTGAGGATCACCGGCCAGTACCTGTTGAAGTTTGCCATCTCCTGCGGGAAGAATTTTTACGATGCACTGGGTACCCAACAGCCAAGCAGCTTCTTGAGCATCGCGGGCTCGTTTACGACTTTGGACTGGCGATCCCAAATTGGTCAACGTGCTGCAGCGTTTCATGACTTCTGCATCGGCGAAGAGTGGGAAGATACCTGCTATTCCGAAGTAGTCGATCGAGTCGGTGCGATGATAGAGCGAGATAGGGAGTACGACATCGGCATCTAACAACCGTCGATTGACGTAGATGGGCAAGGCTTCTTCGGCGGAAGCGGCGAGATAGCCAAGTTCGCCTGGATCGGTCGGGTTGTGAACAAAGATGGCCAA
>Ga0209174_10000190_pt1 | contig 47093 bp, 27 predicted proteins | sample JI91814BDNA_FD_187505 | JGI IMG/M metagenome (GOLD analysis project Ga0209174, IMG submission 187505) | Wastewater effluent complex algal communities from Wisconsin, to seasonally profile nutrient transformation and Carbon sequestration -... | ecosystem: Engineered > WWTP > Effluent > Algae...
GTATTTTTCGCCATCGGGAGAAGTAAATGAACCTCGACCGTTAAAATTTCCGTCTTTGAATTGACCGATGTATTTGCCATCTTCTGGATCTATAAAAGTTCCCGAGCCATTATCGCAATTGCCTGTAACGCAGCCTTTTCGTTTGTCTACATTCGCACATGTAGAAATAAAAAAGAATAATAAAATGAATAAAAATGTCTGTCGCATATTGTAACCCTAGTGATTATGCATCATGGTATTTAATTTCTTATTTAACAAGAATAAAATTATAGCACTTGCAAAAGAAGTGTAAACAAAGATTAGAAAAAATTCCGAAAGACTTGCAAATTGCCCCATTTTTCCAGAAAAGAAACCTGCTACATAATGAGAAATTGCGTTGGATAAAAACCAGACTCCCATTAAGAGTCCACCAAATCTCGGAGGTGATAGCTTCGAAACCATAGAAAGTCCAACCGGAGAAATGCAAAGCTCGCCAAGTGTGTGAAATAAAATTGCCATCAATAACCAGACCATAGATGTTTTAACAACAGAGCTAGGCTCAATGCCGCGAGAACCAAAAACTAAAAATAAAAATCCGATTCCAAGTAAAACAAAGGCAAGGGAAAACTTTAAAGGTGTATTAGGCTCTTTCTTTTTTTCGCCAAGCTCTGTCCAGAGTCTTGCAAACAATGGAGCAAAGACTAAAATTAAAAATGCATTTACAGATTGAAAGAGAGAAGCCGGGATTTCCTTTCCGAAGAGGCTACGGTCCATATACCGGTCTGCAAAAAGATTCATAGAAGAGCCTGCCTGCTCAAAGGCAAACCAAAAAAACATTGTAAAAATAGATAAAATTAAAATAACAAGGATTCTAATCTTTTCAACCGGTGTGAGTAACTCTGAGTTGGCACTATTTTCACCTCCTGAGACTAAGCTCACCTTTCCTTCTTCTGCGGCTAATGTTGGTAATCCTAGTTTAAATACGATTAGCCCCGCAAGCATCCCCACTCCCGCCAACCCAAATCCATAATGCCAACCATGCACTTCTCCCAGGTAACCACATAAAAGAGGTCCGAACATTCCACCGAGGTTTATACCCATATAGAATATGGTAAATCCAGAATCTTTTAACTCTGGCTTGTCTTTATAAAGAGTTCCAAGATAGGTAGAAATATTTGGCTTAAAGAATCCATTTCCGAGGATAAGTAAAAGTAACCCCAAATAAAAAAACTCAATCGAGCTTATGGCAAGGGAAATATGCCCGCACATCATAAGTATTCCACCCAGAAAAATGGCATTCTTAAAACCAATGAACCTGTCCGCTATATAGCCCCCTAAAATGGGAGTCAAGTAGACTAATCCAGTGTAGGCGCCGTAAACGCTTCCTGCAAATTCATCACTGTAATTAAAATACTTTACGAGGTATAAAATTAAAATGGCTCGCATTCCATAATAACTAAATCTCTCCCACATCTCGGTGAAGAATAGAATGTAGATTCCAGTCGGGTGAGTCTTAGTCATTTCATCGCCTTAGCGCGTGACGTCCATTTGATATCAGAAATGCCTTCTTCCAAATTGGCAAACCTTGCGGCAACAAAGAGAAAGTCTGACAAGCGGTTAACATAGATTAAGCTCATTTCAAATATTTCAAGCCCCTTCTCTTTTGCTTTAATCATTTCTCTTTCTAACTCACGACAAATAGTTCGTGCAACGTGTAAAAAGGAAGCAGACTTAGCACCGCCGGGTAAAATAAAACTTTTCATTTCAGGAAGTTTTTCTGTCCACTCATCGATTGCTTTTTCTAAATGATTTATATCGGTCTCAAAAATAATAGAGGCAGTGGTATCATTTAATCTAAAACCCGCAAGCTCGGAGCCTAGCTCAAATAATAAATTCTGAGTAATAAAAAGCGGCTCTTTAATAGCCGAGTCCTCTTTCAAAAAAGAAATCCCAATTCCAATTTGTGAATTGAGTTCATCACAAATTCCATACAGGCTCACCAAATCATCCGATTTTGAAACACGCTTCCCTGAGGCTAAGGACGTTTTACCCTTATCTCCTGTCTTAGTATATATCTTCATAGAAACAACATTCTAAAGAAAAAGAGAAAGGTCATTCCTTTTTTGGGATTAAGAATTTACCACCGATGAACACCGAGAGCACCGATAAAAGATACGATATTGTTTTAATATTCGTGATTTGGTATGAATCCATATTGTTTTTTTATCGTTCTTTTATCAGTGTTAATCGGTGGTAATCAGTTTCTTATTATTTGTGGGTAATGTGATGCCCCTCTTACAAAGGGGGGTTTGATATGGAAAATAAATGGATTCTAGCATTCTATAAATATAATATATTGTAATTCCTAGTATCAAAGATACTCTTAAAGATACTTACAAGAACTTAAAGGTAGATATAATAGTATCAATAAGAGTATATTTGATAGTATCATTGATGCATTGGTAATGTGTCTTTTATTACTGTTAATGAAAAAAAAAGTTTTTGTCGCCTCTCTCCACTACGAGAGCGAAATTCGCAATGGAGAGGGGATTATTAGTATTTGCCTGACGATAACTAAATTTTGGAGTGAAGTTACTTCTTCTTATCATCTTTAAAAAATACTTTGTGGATATAATCTTGTATTACATCGGTTTCGAAGGGAGGCAACTCGTCGTAACGCACTACATAGTCTTTGCCGGTGGCGCGTGCGACTACGCCGGGGATTCTTAGAGTTTGGCTACTCAATTGAAATTCTACTGTGATGCGATCACCAATATAAAGAGGACTTCCTGCCTGGATGGTTAAGCCGCCTGTTCCCAAGTCTACAAGATGACAGTTTGTCATTTTATTTTTTTGCGTGTTTAAATAGAAGGCTCCGGGAGTGCTCAGGCGAACTCTTGCTTTTTTACGTTTTTGTTTTTTTTGGTCAAAAACCGTAAAGGATTGATTGAATAACTGTTTAGATTCTGCCATAAAGTGCCCCTTGAAAAATTTCGCTTAGTATACTCCTTTTTATATTTTGTCAATATACTTTTTTGTCCTAAAAATTAAAATGAACAGAAAATGAATCCCATCCTGGCTTTAGAAGAACCCAATTCAGTTTTACTGGAGACAAACCTCTTAAATGAGGATAATTCACGTGATTTTCTATTCACCAATCCCGTGGAAATTCTAGTAGCTCATACGTTACCTGAACTGAATGATTTGCTTTTAAAAATTGATTCCTATATTGAAAGCGGGTTTTACCTTGCAGGCTATCTTTCTTATGAAGCTGGTTATTTATTTGAAGAGGGCTTTTTTAAAAAATGGAAGGAGACAGTATTTGACTTTCCACTTGCCTGGTTTGGTGTTTATAAAAATCCAATCGTTACTTCAAAGTATCGACAGGATAAGTTTGATTTGACACAGGCAGATTCATTCAAAATAGTATCTTATTCTTTAAATCTAAATGAATCTGAATACGAAGAAAAAATTCAAAGGATTTTAGATTATATTAAGAAAGGAGAAACCTACCAGGTTAACTTTACAATCAGGGCAAATTTTTCCTTTGAGGGAAATGCAAATACACTTTATCAATCTCTAAAGCACAATCAGCATGTTTCTTACTCAGCCATTATCAATGATGGCAAAAGACAAATCCTTTCTTTATCTCCAGAATTATTTTTTAAGAGAACGAAAGATTCTCTCGTTGCCAAGCCAATGAAAGGAACAAGCCCAAGGGGCAAATCTGAATTAGACGATAAACGAATCAAAGAAGAGTTAAAAAACGATTCCAAGACAAAAGCCGAAAATAGTATGATTGTAGATTTAATTCGAAATGACTTCGGAAAAATTTCTGAATTGGGAACAGTTACTGTAGAGAATTTAATGCAAGTTGAAGAATATGAAACACTCTTTCAAATGACATCCACTGTAAAATCCCAAATTAAAAAAGATACAGGTTACTACCAATTATTCAAAGCAATCTTTCCGGGTGGCTCTATCACAGGAGCACCAAAGTATAGAACCATGCAAATCATTGAAGAATTAGAATCTTCTCCTCGGGATATTTATACCGGTGCAATAGGATTCATTTCTAAAGACGAATCTATTTTTAATATTGCTATACGAACAATCTTAATTGAAAATAAGAAAGGTTCGATGGGTGTTGGAAGTGGAATTGTTTGGGATTCGAGTCCTAAAAAAGAATTTGAAGAATGTCTATTAAAACAAAAATTTTTATTCGACGCTATGGCATTTCGGCTAATCGAAAGTATGCTCTTTAGAAATGGAAAAATAATTTTACTTACTCTGCATTTAAAACGACTGGAAAAATCAGCACAATTCTTTGGATTTCGTTTTAATAAATCAGTCATTCTTCAAAAAATTAATTCTTATACTAAAAAGCTAGAAAACGAAGATAACCTAGCCTGTGCTAAAGTAAGAATTGAACTTTCAAGGTTTGGAGAAGTAATGTTAGAACATTCTAATATACTAATGCAGCGAAAGACGAAAGGCAAAGTTAAAATTAGTCCCATAAAAGTTTTCTCAAAGAATATTTTCCAATCTCATAAAACAACAATTCGAAAAATCTATAATGAGGAATACAGCAAAGCAACAAAAGAGGGATTTACGGATTATATTTTTTTAAATGAGAAAGAGGAAGTCGTTGAGACTAGTATTTATAATATTTTTGTATTAATTGGCAAATCGTTTTTTACCCCGCCCTGTTCGAGTGGAGCGCTGCCGGGAGTTATGAGAGAATATCTTTTAGGTAAAGGAACTATAAAAGAAAAAACTCTCACTATCTCCGACTTAAAATCAGCAGAAAAGATTTTTCTCTGCAACTCGGTTCGGGGAATAATGAGAGTTAGCCTTGAATAAATTTTTAATTACATTCCAGGAACTTTAGTTGGTATCGCAGGAGTTTTGGCAGGAAGTGTAGGAGTTCCTGCAGGTAATGAAGGAGCAGAACCACCAGCAGCAACAGCAGCACAACCAGCAGCTTTTTTAGAAGCAGCAGCAATTTTTGCTTTTTCATCTGGAGAAGATTTAGCAGCATCTAGATCTGCTTGTAATGTTTTTAAGTTAGCACTGTCTTTTGCAAAATCTGCAGACATTGCTGCTTTTTCTGCTACTGCAGCACCTTTCATTTTTTCTGAAAGTGCACAAAATTTTGTTACGAAATCTTCGTAAGCTTTGATTTTTGCTCCTAAATCAGATCCAGCAGCTTCTTCAGTTTGCTTAACTTCTTCTTTTACTTCTGGTTTTGGCTCTTCTTTTTTACCACAAAATGCTAAAGAAACAGAAACTAAAACCAATACGATACTAAGTGTAATTTTTTTTGTCATGAAATTCTCCTATTTTTTAGAGACATTTAAGATTTGCCACGGTGACACTGAGTCACAGAGAATATAATATAGAGTAAGAAGAAAATAAATTCATTCTTCCTCTGGGGTTGTGTAAAAGCATGAAGTTCTCACAGAGCGCACTGAGAACACTGAGAAAAGAATCAATAAAATCAATACTCTCTGTGACCTCTGTGTGCTCTGTGAGAGATATTTTCTCTGTTTTTACACAACCCCGAGCTTGCCGAATCTATGTCTCTGTGGCAATTCCTTTTGTAGTCTCTTGATATAAGAAAAGATAGTTATGCCTAACTTGTCAAGTCGTTATTAGCCGTTTCCTTCTAACTTTCTTAACACTTTATAATTAATATAATTCGAAATGATAATTCTACAATAATCTCTGGACTCTTTAGATGGAAGCTCTTCTAGAAAATGATTAAAATCGTTCATATAATGATTTCGTTTCCATTTTCTTAAATTACCCGGTCCACCGTTATATGCGATGGATGCCCATTTTAAAGCTCCATATGAATTTAATAAATCAGCAATAAACTTTGTTCCAAACTTTATAGATACTTCAGGATCATGCAAAGAATAGTTTTGAATTTTTAATTTCTTTGCAATGATTCTTCCAGTCGCGGGCATAACCTGCATTAGCCCACGGGCATTGGACGGGGAAATTGCATTTTCCCTAAAAAAAGATTCCTGGCGCATAATAGCATACACTATATCTTCTTCTACAGAAAATTCCTTTGCACTTTCTTTTACGATATCTAGATGAGGTCTGGGATAAAGTCTAGAAGTTATGGAAATTGGAAGCAAAAGTGGATCATCTGGAATTTTGAAATTCTTCATCAATTGCCTTGTATAAAACAAAGAGAGATAAGTATTCTTACTCAAATCTCCTGCTCCTACATACAATTCAAATTTATCATTTTCCGATAGGTTATTTCGATTTGCATATTCATCTAATAGAAATATAGCACGATCAAATTCCCCTACTTTTAAATATTCAACTGCTGTAAGAAGTGATTTTTGGGTTTCTAACTTTGTATGTGCGGCTACTAACCGTTGTCCGAGCTCATTAGAATCTTTGTAATAAGCAAAGCTTAGATTTTGACCAACGAGAGGCTTTACATAATCTGTATTGTTATGCACGGAAAGGTATTTGAACATATTCTCTTTACTAGAAGTTGGATTGTCTACTGCGGGTAATGACTTTAATTCGCTGGCAAACTCTTCTGCTATCACCGCTGTATAATAAGACCCGGGACAATAAGAATAATAAGATCCTAAAATGTATTTTAATTTATCAGGAACACCTTTAAAGCGTAAATAACGTAAATACCAATAGATTAATCTCCCTTTTACCGGTAAATTAGGAATAGCCTCAATAGCTCGATTCCAATACTCATCGGGCATATAGGCAATTGAATTGGAATTAGAATTTGCTAAAAAATCAATCAACGCATCATGGGATCTCAAATCATAAGGATTTAGTTTTAAGTATTCAAGTAGACTGGAAAAATATCTTTCTTCCTGTTTATTTTTTTTAAAGATGCGTGAATAATTTTTATGAACAAGAGCATTTGTAGAATTTTTTACATAAAGATTTTGTAATTCCAGTGCTTCTGTAAAATTTCTTTTGTTGATTAAATTTTCTGCTATGTTTGCAATAAATCCATCTTCTTTAGCGATTAACGCACTGTTCGTCCGTATAAATGGCAAGACATTGAATACAGTGTTATTTAGAAAAAATATTGTGACATTTTTAATTAATTGCTCATTGTTAAACGAATTCGATGGACTAAATATTTTTTTTGTGGAAATGAGTCTTTGATCTTTTCCTGGAAGAATGTGAACAAAAGAGGCTAGCTCATCTTTTGTTAAGAAACTATAAAGCTCTTCACTTATATCCTTCAATCCAGAAATTGCTTTTTGCTTTGCTTGAGAGCCTGCATGTTTATCAGATAGAATTACCAGATAATTCTTCTTAGCCTCTGATTGCTTTCCTAATTTCTGTAGACTTAATGCATACAGGTAACGAATGTCCGGTATAAGAACATACTTTTTTTCTTCATCTGTAAGAGCTTCGATCCTTTTATTTACCTGGTCGTATTCTTTTGATTCAATATGAATCTTAAGAATTTCTTCAAAGGCTCGTAAAACGACGGGATCATTTTCTAAAGTATATTTTTGTAGAAATATTATTTTTTCAGAATCATTTAATTCTTTTTGTTTTACTAGCTCTCTATAAAGTTTTATATAACTTAATCGAACAATGACCCTTGCATCTTTTAGAGGATTACTTAACAGATAGTTAATCTCTGCTCTTCCGATTTCCTTTGGATAATTTCCAGTAATAATTCCATATAAAAGTCTATTTTTTAGAGAAGTCTTTTCGCTATGCTCCTCATAATAACGAACCAATGCATAGGCTCCGCTATCATTTGGTAAATTGTCTACACTCAGGGTTCGATGAATTTTTCGCCAACTCATTGATTTGATTAGGTAGGTGATTTCATCGCTTGCAAAAAGATTTTCTGCGAAGAAAAATAGGATGAATGAAATTATAGATGTTTTTAGTATGGACATGTATTTAAAATGACAGAAAATAGAAGGCAGTAATGCTGACTATTTGAATTCAATCTATGGCAGAAAAAAAAAATAAGATAATTTGGGAAGAAATGTCCTTTTCCGAGCCTTCTATCGAAGCGATTCGGGAATCATCTAGTCGTATCACCGCAACTTTACCTCCTGTCGAGGCTGAAAGTCCTGAGAAAAAAAGCCTTAAATTAAAAGCTGAGCTATTAGATCTTAAAGAATCTTTAAAAGCAAATCTCAAAGATACGTATGATTTAGAGTTTAATCCAGAAAAGTATATAGAGACGAATCTTCATGGAGATATATCTTTTAAAAGAGTAGAAGATATTGATTTTCGATCAAATTATTTAACCAAGGCTACTTCCGAAAAAGACAGGCAACTGGTTTCTCAGTTTGAAAAAATAATTTCCTACTATGAAAAAGAATTCATTGAAGACACAGATTTCTTAGAGCTTTTAAGCACTTATTTAATTCAAATGAATCGTCTAGCTGATCTTGTCGCGATTGCCAATAAATACTTAAGTAAGGGGATTCTTCCTTTAAAATTCCAAATCTTTTTTATTCTGACTGATATTTATCCGAATAATCTACGCAATTTAGTTCTAGCAGGCAATGAAAAAATTGTAATTAATATTCTTTATAAATACAAATACCTGGAGTTAGACAAATCCGAAAAAAATTATCTTTACGATTTAGTTGTCTCTGGAACCAACCCGGAACTCTTAGGGCTTGTCTTTCAAATCTTTAAAAATGAATTTAAAGGTATACGAAATGTATCCCCGATATTTAAACTCATAGCCGAAAAATTTGTAAGCCTGAGTCCAGAAGAGAAAAGAGCCTTCACTACCGCTTATCAGCAAACGTATAATTATTTAAAGATTTATTTTTACATGAAAAAGAGCCATTCCAAACTTGAAATAGAAACATGGCTTAAAGCTATGAATGTTATGAATGGTAAAGATAAAGTTATTTTAAATACAATTGAAGAAGAACTAAAAGATGTTCCAGAGAAAAATAAATTAACGCAAAAGTATTCTCTTTTAAAAGAGCATAATGCGAGTTACCTGCTTTCTCCTTTTGAAATATTACTTTTATGTAACTCTACAATATCATTAGAACTTAAAAATGAGATTTCAGCGTATTACGAAAAGTATCCACAGTCCTTTATTGCCAATCGCTCCATGGCTGTTATATATTTTCACGATGAAGACTACAAAAAGTTCCTAATTCAAATTGCAAAATCAGGAAACTTTAGATTTCAAATGGAAGTATTATACCTAAAAGCGATTTCTTATCGTGAGCTAAACCTAGAAAAAGAATCTTCCAAGATATTTCAGGCTCTATATAAAAGATTTCCCGAATCCGAAATTCTAGCAAATGAAATCGGGATCAATGCCTAATTCGTAAAACTTCTATTTGCCACAGAGGCACGAAGTCACAGAGAGTTTTTAGATGGGGCTGTGTAAAAACATGAATTTCTCACAGAGCACACTGAGAACACAGAGTAAAGAATCAATAAAATCAATACTCTCTGTGACCTTCGTGGGCTCTGTGAGAAATATTTTCTTTGCTTTTACACGGTCCCATTTTCATTTCTCTCTGTATTGGCTCTTTATTAAACTCAAACAAGTAAATGCTTGTTAACTTGATCTGCGCATTTTCTTCCTTCTGAAATTGCCCATACTATTAAAGACTGTCCGCGTCTAACGTCTCCGCAGGCATACACCTTAGGAACGGAAGTTGCGAAAGATCCGTCTCTAGTCCCAAAGCTAGCTTTCACATTACCAGCTTTATCTAGCTCAAGCCCGGCTTCTTGCAACTGGGAAATTAAATCCTCTTTGATTGGAGATACAAATCCCATCGCTAAAAAAACTAAATCAGCAGGCCATTCAAATTCTGTTCCTGGAATTGGTTCCATCTTTCCGTTATCGAATCGCACTTCGTTTCCACGAATAGCGGTTACTTCGCCTTTGTCGTTACTTCTAAATCCGAGTGTATTTATAGACCATTTTCTCACAACATTTCCTTCTTCCTGGCTAGAAGAAGTTCTAAGCATCTTTGGATAAAGAGGCCAAGGAGTAGAAGGATCTCTATCTTTTGGAGGCTCTGGAAATAGTTCTATTTGAGTTACTGATTTAGCACCGTGACGATTGGATGTTCCCACACAGTCAGAGCCAGTATCTCCCCCACCAATTACGATTACATGTTTATCTTTTGCTGAGATATAATCAATATTATCCCCTGCTACTTGCTTGTTATTAAAAGTTAAGAAATTCATAGCAAAATGAATTCCCTTTAATTCTCTTCCGGGCACACTGAGATCTCTTGGTCTTTCTGCACCCATAGCAAGAACAACACTGTCATAATCGGCTAATAGCTGTTTTGCGGTGATGTCTTTTCCAACATGAGTGTTCGTTTTAAAAACTACTCCTTCTGCTTCCATTTGCTTGACTCTACGATCAATCAAATGTTTTTCCATTTTAAAATCTGGAATACCATAACGCAAAAGTCCACCAATACGATCTGCTTTTTCAAATACAACTACATCGTGTCCCGCGCGCGCCAACTGTTGAGCAGCCGCAAGACCAGCAGGACCTGAACCAACAATCGCTACTTTTTTTCCTGACTTAAAAGAAGAAGGCATTGGCTTGACCCAACCTTCATCAAAAGCTCTGTCAATAATTGTTCTTTCAATCGCCTTAATCGAAACAGGCTTATCAATTAAACCAACAGTGCAAGCTCCTTCGCAAGGAGCAGGACAAAGTCTTCCTGTAAACTCAGGAAAATTATTTGTGCTGTGTAAATTTTCTACGGCTTCTTTCCATTTGCCTTTGTAGACAAAATCATTGAACTCAGGAATTAAATTATCTACAGGACAGCCTGTGTCCCCGTGACAAAAAGGAATTCCACAATCCATACAACGAGCCGCCTGGATTTTTGCGACACTCTCTTCAAAAGGTTTTTCGAATTCTTTATAATTTTGAATTCGAGTTTCTTTGGACTCATATTTGAGTCCTTCTCTTTGATATTCTACAAAACCTGTTGGCTTACCCATGACGCGCCTCCCTTGCATTAGCGTTGTTTGCCGCTTCTTCTTTTAATTTAAGTAAAGCTTTTTTATAATCTGTTGGCATAACTTTCACAAATTTTTCTACTTCTACTTTCCAATTAGAAAGTATAGCCGTTGCTCTTTTAGAATTTGTATATTCTTTGTGAAGAGTAATCAGCTTAAATACCTGTGCAATTTCTTCTGGATCACTCATCTTTTCGAGTTCTACCATTTGCATATTTACATTGGAAGAAAATTTTCCATCATGATCCCAAACATAAGCGATACCACCTGACATTCCCGCTCCAAAGTTTCTTCCTGTTTTACCAAGAATAATAACCGAGCCACCTGTCATGTATTCACAACCATGATCTCCAATACCTTCTACTACAATTTTTGCTCCCGAGTTACGAACCGCAAATCTCTCCCCACCAAATCCATTGATAAATGCAGATCCTTTTGTTGCGCCATAGAAGCAAGTATTCCCAACTATTATGTTTTCTGTTGGATCATATGCAGCTTCCGGCGGAGTGGCTACTATTATTTTACCCCCACAAAGTCCCTTCCCTACATAATCATTTGAATCTCCAATGAGTCGTAGAGTAATTCCATTTGTAATAAAGGCACCAAAACTTTGACCGGCATTTCCTTTGAATGTAATATCAATCGTATCTTCCGGTAAACCGAGTTCTCCGTATTTACGAGCAACTTCTCCAGCAAGCATGGTACCCACAGAGAGGTTAAGATTGATTATCTTCATATCAAATTTTACTTTTTGTTTATAATCAATAGCTGCTCTTGACTTGCGGATAATTTCATTATCCATTTGTTTTTCGAGTCCATGATTTTGCTCTTTGGTTCTATACATTTCTGTTGGAAAATGAGCTGGCTTTGGCTTTGCTAGCACTTTTGAAAAATCAAGCCCGCGTGCTTTCCAGTGATTGCGAGGTCTTTCAAATCGAATCATTTGAACTTGTCCTATCATTTCAGGGAAAGTTCTAAATCCCATTTGAGCCATTAGCTCTCTTACTTCTTCTGCCACAAAGTGCATAAAATTAATTACATTTTCTGGCTTTCCGGTAAACTTAGTTCTTAAATGCGCATCCTGTGTTGCAACTCCTACCGGGCATGTATTTAAATGACATTTACGCATCATTACACAACCGATAGTCACTAGAGCCGAAGTAGAAAAACCAAATTCCTCTGCACCGAGGAGAGCACCGATTACTACGTCTTTGCCGGTCATAATCTTACCATCTACAGCCAAGTAAACTCTATCGCGTAGTCCATTGATGACTAACGTTTGATGAGTCTCAGCAAGACCAATCTCCCAGGGCGTTCCTGCATAATGAATAGAAGAAAGTGGACTTGCTCCTGTTCCTCCGTCGTGCCCTGCTATAAGAATATGATCTGCATGTGCTTTAGCAACTCCTGCCGCAACTGTTCCAACTCCAACTTCAGAAACTAATTTCACACTCACTCTAGATCTTGGATTTACATTTTTTAAATCAAAGATGAGCTGTTTTAAATCCTCAATAGAATAAATATCATGATGAGGTGGAGGCGAAATAAGAGTAACCCCTGGAGTGCTATAACGAAGTTTTGCAATATTTTTATCTACTTTATGACCCGGCAACTGTCCGCCTTCTCCCGGCTTTGCTCCCTGGGCCATTTTGATTTGAAGATCATCAGCATTGACGAGGTAATTCGTTGTTACCCCAAAGCGAGCGGACGCAACTTGCTTAATAGCAGATCGCATACTATCTCCATTTGGCAGTGTCTTAAATCGCTCTTCATCTTCACCGCCTTCACCGGTGTTCGACTTTGCACCAATTCGATTCATCGCAATAGCAAGTGTGCTATGTGCTTCATGAGATATAGAACCAAAGCTCATTGCTCCTGTTTGAAATCGTCTTACAATTTCAGATACAGATTCAACTTCTTCAATCGGAATTGGATTACATTTTTTCTCGTCAATTTGAAATAAACTTCTTAAAGTAATTTGTTTTTCTTGTTGTTCATCAATTAACTTTGAAAATTCTTTGAATACTTTGTAATCACCGGTTAAAGTAGCATGCTGCAATTTATGAATGGTCATTGCATTAAAAATATGAGCATCACCGGTCTTTCTATAATAATGAATTCCCCCTGGTTCAAGACCGCCCGGGAAGAAAGTAGGATCATACGCATCAGTATGTCGTCTAACGGTTTCTTCTTCTAACATTTCAAGACTGAGTCCACCAATTCGAGTTGCAGTTCCAGTAAAGTAAGTGCTTACTAACTCTAAATCAAGACCAATCGCTTCGAAGATTTGCGCGCCGCAATAGGATTGAAGAGTAGAAATTCCCATCTTGCTAAAAACTTTAAATAAACCCTTACCAATTGATTTTATAAAATTCTTCTGAGCAGTTTTATAATCAGGAATTTCGGAGAATAATCCTTCTCTTATTGAATCATTCAGCGCTTCAAATGCTAGATACGGGTTAATAGCATTAGCCCCATATCCACACAATAAAGCGAAATGAGCAACTTCTCTAGGTTCTCCCGATTCTAATATCAAGCCTGTCTTTGTTCTAAGACCGGAACGAATGAGATAATGGTGAATACCCGATACAGCCAGTAAACTTGGAATAGCCGCTCTATCTTTTGTAACACCTCTATCGGATATAATAATTAGATTGTATCCATCGCGAACAGAATCAGCTACCTTCTGACAAACCTTATCGAGGGAATGTCGCATATCGTGTTTTTTTGTAGGGTCAAAAAGAATTGGAAAGGTAATAGCTTTTAAAACACCTTGATTGATTTGTTTTATTTTCTCAAGCTCATCGTTTGTTAAAACTGGATGCTCTAATTCCAATCGGTGACAATGTTCTGGAGTTTCGTCAAGCAAGTTTCCTTCCGGTCCAATGTAAGTCGTTAGTTCCATAACTAATTCTTCTCGAATTGGATCAATCGGTGGATTTGTTACCTGCGCGAAATTTTGTTTAAAATAACGAAACAGAGGTTGAGGCTTATCGGATAACACGGGTAAGCTTACATCAACTCCCATAGAGCCAGTCGCCTCTTCTCCGTTTAAAGCCATAGGCTTCATTGTTGTTAATAAATCTTCAGTAGTGTATCCAAAAGCTCGCATCGATTCGATGATCGCATTGTGGTTTTCTTCTTTTTTAGTTCCCAATACATCGGGTAACTGTCCAAGACGAACCATATTTTCTTCTACCCATTTGCGATATGGTTTTTGTGTGCTAATCTCGCGCTTAATTTCTTCGTCGTCTAAAACTTGTCCTTTTTCCAAATCAATGAGGAGCATTCTTCCCGGACGAAGTCTATCTTGTTTTAAAATTTTGTCTGGCTCGGTATTTAATACGCCTGCCTCTGAACTAAGAATTACTATATCATCTTTCGTAATTTTGTATCGAGCGGGTCTTAGTCCATTTCTATCGAGAGTTGCTCCAATCACTTTACCATCACAAAAAGCAATGGCAGCAGGCCCATCCCAAGGCTCCATCAAGGTAGCATGGTATTCATAAAATGCCTTTCTGTCAGGATCCATAGCGGCATTCTTTGACCAGGCTTCTGGAATCATCATCATAACTGCATGTGGAAGGCTTCTTCCTCCCATGCAAAGTAATTCGAGGACAGTATCAAAGGTTGCAGTATCACTTTGTCCTTCCATGATAATTGGAAGCATTCTTTTTAACTCAGGACCGTAATACGGAGATTCCATTACTATCTGTCTAGCTGCCATCCAGTTGATATTTCCCTGGAGAGTATTGATTTCACCATTATGGGCAATCAATCGATAAGGATGCGCTAAATCCCAGGTTGGAAATGTATTCGTAGAAAAACGAGTATGTGTTAAGCAAAATGAACTTTCCATATCAGGAGAGCTTAAATCTAAGTAGAAGGGCTTCACTTGATTTCCCAGTAGCATTCCTTTGTATACAATTGTTCTAGAAGAAAAGCTTGGAACATAATATTGACTTCTATCCAATTTGTATTCAGTTCTAAATCGTCTATCAATGATACGTCGAATTAAAAATAACTTTCTTTCAAATGCATCGCCGCTTTCAGTATTTTTACTTTTACCAACAAAGACTTGTCTGAAAACTGGAATTGTTTTTCGAGCTACAATTCCGACAACTTCTGGATTTACTGGAACATCTCTAAATCCAAGACAATGCTCACCCTCATCTATAATTACTTTTTCAATAATTGTTTCAACGCCTTCTCGAATCAATGGATCTTGTGGTAAAAAAAGCATTCCTACAGCATACTCACCTAACGGTGGCAATGAAAAAGGAAGAACTTTACGGAAAAATTTGTCTGGAATGGAAATTTTAATACCAGCACCGTCTCCGGTTTTAGGCTCTGCTCCTTCAGCTCCTCTGTGCTCTAAATTGCACATGAGTCGTATTCCTTTATCTATAATGTCACGGGAGCTCTTTCCCTTTATATGGGCAACAAAGCCAACACCGCAGGCATCTTTTTCATAGGCTGGATCGTAAAGACCTTGTGCAGGTGGTAATGAGGAACCAGGAGAGGAAATTTGTTCATAGTCTTGCATAGTTCGTCCTTTTTTTCTTAGTTATTCAGTGTTCAATCGAGACGGCACCACTTACTTTCCTTTATAAAAAAGTAAAAAATGTGGTTATTTCCATATCTCAAAAATGCCTGAAAAGATAAATTTGTTTTTTTAAGAGCGAGATTCTACTGCATTGCAAACCATAGTCTCTTTTAAAAAAAATTTTATCTATTTATGCCCAAAAGTCATGCAAGTATAATACCAAAGGATTACTTGCATAGATTTAATTTATAGAAACCTACAGGTTTATAAAATTAAAGTTTTTGTCTGAGCTTTTGAATGCCTTTCAGCATGATGGACTGAATAGGAACACGCTGAGAGTCAGATTTTAGTCTGGAAAGAAGTGCTTTTAAATCTGATTCCACTTTGTCATAATCTGGAGCTACTGAAAAGGTTCCTAAAATATGAGGCCAAGCAGATTTCAAAATAGATATTACTTCCGGAGATTGATTTTTTAATTCTTTAATGGCGATATCTAAAACTGCTTTTGTAAAATCTAAGTGTTTGACTCTTGCCTTAAACTTTTCAATGGTTTCTCTTTTTAGTTCTGTTTTAGAAGCGACTGAGTCAAAGTATTTTTGCCAATCAACAGGCTGCCCTGTTTGCTCTTTATTAAAATTGGCTCTTATTGAAACAAAGCATTTCTCAAGATCGCTTGCATTTGCAATCCATTGATTGTATCCATTTGTATCATTGGAAGTTTTATAGGTCTGTATCTTTTTTGTGATTTCTGAATAATCTTTAAATGTAAATAAATCAGCAGGATCGGGTAAATCCGGTTCTGGCTCTGGTTCAGGCTCTGAGAGAAAATCAAAATTAGCCTCTGGCTCAGGTTCAGGCTCTTCTTCCGGCTCTTTCTCTTCTTTTACTATTTCTGGCTCATAATCTACCTGATCTGGTTCGTATTCTGGACTTGTATCCTGTTTAACTTCGGGCTCACTTCCTCCTACATTGTCTAAGAAATCTAATAAATCATCGACTGGAGGCTCTTCTACTGGAGGAGTTTTCTGTGGTGCCTGAAAATCAAATCCTTCTATATCATCTAAAAGGCCAGGCTCATTTGAAGTTGTAGTTTGTGGATTATATGCTGGCCCCTCATCCATTTCAAAGTCTAATTCTTCTACGTCCTCTAAAAGACCTTTCTCCCTGGGAGGCTCTACTTCAGGCTCTGGCTCTGCACTTACTTCAGGTGCAAATTCCTCTTTTAAAACAAGTAATTCTCCTGTTAGGGTTTCTTCGTGTTTTTCAAAAATTTCTACTAGAATAGATTTTTCTGGAACAAAGACCGGCTCTTTAGGTTTACTTACAACTCTTGAGGCTAATTTCTCTTGTGCTTTGATTTGTTCTTCTTTGATAGCATTTAAAATTCCGACAGGCTTAACTATTTCTCCTGAAGAAATATTTTCAATCACTAGAAGCCCTTCTCGAAGTGAAAAACGGCAATTAGGAGGAAAAATTTCTCCAAGTTTAAAAACTAATTCTTCTGTAATGTGAGCAAAGTCCTTTTTAGAACTAAGCTTTTCCATTTCTTGCTCTTTTAATTTATCTTGGACTTTTGTAAGAACTTCGATGAAAGATTCATTTAGATGTTTTTTTAAGACTTCTACATCCATTTGTAAAAAGGAAGCAAAATCACCAATTTTTTCAAAGAAGTGATCTGATTTCTTAACATTGGAAACCATATACCCTTTAATTCTTTGGTAGAGCTGATCACGCTCTTTTTGCGGTATAGGTTTTTCTTGAATGAATTTATTAAATATTTGTAAATGTGCGTGATAATAAGATAGGAATTCCCCGTAAGGGGTAAATTCATATTCCCCCGTTTGACTTCTTTCTAAAACTCTCTTACTTGTATCAGACATAGCAAATCCTACCAATAATATTATCGGAAACAAAAGTCAAAGCCAAAAAATAAAACCTTTGATTCTGAGAATTCAATATTCACCCCTTGGTAAACCGAAAATAAATACATGACTCAAACCTTAAATTTTGTTCAAGAAAAAAAGATGATGAATCTTGAATATATCCAATCTGAAAATATATATTCGCATGATAACATTTTTTTTAGCCCAATGGAAAAAAACGAATCCTGGAGTTTTTTACTCCAACAAGATTTTAGCTCTACCGGGCTTTCTTTTTTATTCATTCGTTCTTTGATTGCATCTGAGTTATTTGGACAAAAAATTCAAGTCATAGATTTAAATCAGAGTATTAAGGCCCGTATAGCCAAATTAGGATTTGCTTCTCTTTTTAATAAATTCTTAGAAACAAATCCAATTCTCTCGATGCCAGAAAAAGAAGTCTCCCCAATATCCATTTCAGAAATGTTTATTGAAGAAAAATCTTTTCATATAAAAGAAGAAGATAAAAAAGGTATACTATATACCGGTGGGGGAATTCTTAAAGAAAAAAAAACGAATGCTAATGAAATGGTAGAAAAACTTTTTACTGAATTTAATCTTCGTGATAAGACAGGACATTTTTTTCTAAGAACAAAATCCAATTCTTATTTGTATCTTTTAAATCCTGAAAACAAATCAAAAACTTTTTATATACAACAAAAGAACACATTTACTGTTGATTTTCAATTTTATCATATAAAGACATATACATGAAAGTTTCAAAAAAAAATTTTTATTCAATTTGCGATAGATTACCCAAAATTAAAATTTTGGTCGTTGGAGACGCAGTTCTCGATGAATATCTTTTCGGTGAGGTTAACCGCATTTCCCCGGAAGCGCCGGTGCCAGTTGTCCTAGTAAAAGAAGACAAAATAACATTAGGCGGTGCAGGCAATGTTATTAAAAATTTAAGTAGCATCGGGGTTAAATCTCAATTTTACGCAAAATGTGGAAAAGACATTAAAGCAGAAAAATTAAAATCTCTATTGCATGAAGAAGGACTGACTTCGCATGATATTCATTTAATAGAATCTCAAAATATCCCTACTATTTTAAAAACAAGAGTCATAGCATCTCATCAACAAATTTGTAGAATTGATAGAGAAAAAATAGTTCAACTCACTCCAAAAGAACAAAAGCTTGTTTTAGAAAATTATACTAAATCTTTACAGGAATGCGATGGAATCATTCTTTCTGATTATGACAAAGGTTATTTTAATGAAAAGCTAATAATCGAATTCATAGCACTAGCCAAAAAAAAGAAAAAATTCATTTCGGTTGATCCGCAGGTAAGACATTTTTTTCTCTATAAAGGCATTTCTATCATGACACCAAATCATCATGAAGCCGGTGGAGCTCTCGGTAGAAAACTCATTACAGATGAAGAAGTGGCAAAAGCAGCCATTGAAATTTCCAAAAAGCTTTCTACGGAATCAATGATGATTACCCGTGGAGAGAAAGGAATGACTCTCTATAGTTCTAAATTAAAAAAAATATATCATATTCCTACCGTTGCAAAAGAAGTTTACGATGTAACAGGTGCGGGGGATACCGTAATTAGCCTCTACTCTGCCTTTAGAACAGCTGGAATGTCAGAACTTGAATCTACATTAGTTTCCAATGCGGGAGCCGGAGTTGTAGTAGAAAAACTAGGAGCTTCTACCGTTAGCCTTGATGAATTAGAAAAAGCATTACTAGAAAGGAAGCTTTTAGAATGATTCTGGAAAATATTCAAAATAAAATTATTCCCGTAGAAGAAATTCCACAATTCAAAAAATCTATTACAAAAAAACCAATCGTATTCACAAACGGTTGCTTTGATATACTGCATTTAGGACATTTAACATATCTTTCCGAAGCCCGTGAATTAGGAAATTTTCTTTGGATTGGGGTTAACTCTGATTTGTCGGTAAAAGGTCTTAAAGGAGAAGGAAGACCAATCAATTACGAACAGGATCGCGCTATCATGCTTGCCTCTTTATTATTTGTAGATGCAGTTACCATTTTTCCTGAGAATACTCCAATCGAAATTCTTTCTATTATAAAGCCGGATATTCATGTAAAAGGCGGAGATTACATTGCAGAAGAAATGCCTGAATACAAAACCGTAACAGGCTATGGTGGAAAAGTTAAGATTCTACCTTTTGTTGCCGGTAAATCTAGCACAAATATAATTAATAAAATTAAAGGATAGCCTTATGAATTTTGTATTGGAAATTTTTAGCTTTGAATGGATTAGAATAGAGAGAGAGTTTTTAAAAAAAGTTTTACTTTTTTTTATTTTTTATTTTTCGATTTCTGTTACTGCAAAAGATACAGGAATATGTTACAAATGGTCAGAGGGAGATGCGCAACACCTTGAAAGCTGCGAAGCATCTAGTCTTGAAAATTGCGCTAAAGGAAAAAAGAAAATTAAAAAAGAAGATACTGCCTTTCAAAACTACACTGGTAAACTTTTTTTAGATAGCGAGAGTCAATCTATTTTTGAGTTTAAGCAGGACTCCCTTAAAGATTGCGAAAAGGAATTAATCAAATCAGCCCGTGAAGCTGAGATGACTATGTGCGATAATTGGGGCAAAGCAGTATATTCCGTTAATTTGAAAGTCGGGGATAAAGCTTATATCTACGGCAAATCCGTCAATGTAAGAGAAAATTCCAATAGCAAAGCAAAAAAACTTTTTTCCCCTGAAGATAGAGCGGAGGTTACTATATTAGATAAAACTAATAAAGAAGATAAAATTGAAAAGCTATACTCCTCTTATTGGTTTAAGATTTCAGTCAAAGGAAAAATAGGCTGGGTTTATGGACAATTCTTACATCCAGATCCAAACAGTAAAAATGAATTTATATCATCCGAATAATTTTTACATTGCTATTTTTTTAAAATTCCAAAGTCCAACTAATCTGAATATACCGCCCTGGCTGTGGTAGAAGGGAGCTGCGAAAACCCTGTGCTCTTTGATAATAATTATCTCCCCCATCTGCTCCTTCAATACCTGGATCATAGTAACTATGGTTCAAAAGATTCAAAACTTTTAGAGTTAAAAATCCATACTCTTGAAAATTTATTATAAAAGCAGTGTTTAAAATAAAGTGCGGACTAATAGTCTTACCCTCATCTCGAATTGCATTTCTCAAATAAACAGTTTTAGGCCCGGAATAAACTCCACGAAGATTCCAATTGTATTTATCTCCAATAGGTAAATTAAAACCAATTTGAATTTTATGCCTGGCAATATCTCCAAGAGTAGTATACTTCTCTGTTCTAGGAATTTGTGCAGAAAGATTCGAATTTAAATTTTCATAACGTCCGAGCGGAGTCGCGCCTTCTTTCCATTTGCCTGCAATATGATCATAGTATATACTACTAAGAGATTCTGTATAGGTATAATAAATATAGGTTTCAATGGGAGTAGATTCCGGTAGAAAATTATTAAATTTAGATTTAATTTTATATTCCAATCCATAAATCTTTCTCTTACCTGCATTTTCTGCTTCTTCTTTAATTACATTTTCATAGCGCGAATAATAGAGAGAAGCCTCATGAAAGAATCGCCCACTCTGATGCATGGCAATAAACTCATGCGATCTTTCTTTTTCAGGCTTCATATTAGGATTAGAAGCTCTTCCGTTCCAACCACCAAAAAGTAGAATTGGTGCAGGCTCATTAAATGCCTCACCGTACAAAACTTTAAACGTCGTTTGATTAGTATAGTGGTATATTCCTGTTATCCTTGGATTGATAGATTGACCATACAATGAATTTTTATCATAACGGATGCCAGGTACTATTCTAAAATTATTAAAACCAAATACACTAGAAATAAATGCGCCTGTATCTACAGTGTTAATTCTATTTGCTTCAGGCATTGGCCTTTTAGGGTCAGGTGGTCTAAGATAATACTGATCAGTGCTCGATCCAACTCCGAAACCGTTAGGAAAAAATTTGCTATCATTTAAATATGGATAAGTGCTGAATGCGTTGTAGTATCCTGGTATATCATAATTTTTGGTTAATCGCTTTCCCTCATACTTTAAACCACCTAATATTTGAAAAGAGGAAGTTACTTTATACTCAAAGTTCTGATACGTGAGAACACTACTGTTATCTGAATTCCAGCCAGTATAACTAATCAAAGAATTTTTTGAGTTAGGGGGAGACTTCGGATAAGCCTCAGCCCAATTGCCTGAAGTATTGCTTTCTCTATATAGGATTAAAGAATAAGTTTTAAGCTTTTCACTCCAGTCATGTTGCTGTTCAATAAATATTTGTCTTGAATTTACTTTCCAGATAACATTTGGTTGAGAATGATCTCCTGGATACTGCACTCCATACCCTTCATTTCTATCCCAAACAATTGTCCCAACTTTCAAACTTTTGTATCCAACGGAGGCTAATGCTCCGTAATCTCTACTCGGATCTCGATAGGTTCCTAGATTTCTTCCGTCCGCGCCTTTTTGAAATAAAAGTGGTCCCCAGGCATCTGTATTTCCTAACCAATAATTACTAGAAAATCCTCCTCGCTTCGATAAATCCTCCTCATCACTTCGGAATGCTCTACCTGAAGCCGAAGCATAAAAATCTCCATTGCGAACATTTGCACTACCATCAATCGAGTAGGTATTATTTTTCCCAACTTGCAAACTAACTTTTCCATCTAAAGGTTTATTTTGCTCTTTTCCGGACTTTGTAATGATATGAACAACACCTTGAAAAGCATTAGGACCATAAACGGCCGATGCAGGACCATAGAGAATTTCAATTCGCTTTACATTTGTTAAAGGATATTGTCTTGAAAAATCAGCAGACTGCATATAGAGGTGATTGTCTATTACCCCGTCAATCATAAATAAAATTCTCTGCGTAAATGGAGTTCTGTAACCACGTTGGTAAATGCTTGTATATTGCGCTCCATTCGAAAAAGAAACATCAAAGCCCGGTAGGTCGTAAAAAATTTCATCAATGCTAGTATATCCGCGTTTTTTAATGTCTTCCTCTGAAATAACCATCATAGAAGAAGGGGCTTCTAAAAGTTTGCCCTTCAATCTAGACGCTGTGATTTCTTTTGTTCGAGAAGGTGACGCAATATTTTCTTCCATTTTAAAGAAGTCTTCATCCTTTTTTATATTTTCCGATTTTTCAACTTCCTTCTTAACTTCCGGTATATTAGGATTAGCCTCAGTATTCGATTTTTCCGATTGAGAAAATAACTCCAATCCAGAAAATAAAATAAAAAAGACTAAAATAAATATGTATGGAAATGAATTCATTTGCCTGCAATCAGTTAAATATTTAATAAATATAGCCATGGTGTGATTCAAAAATTAAAGTTTGTTTTAAGATAAACGAATACAATATCTATGTATTTTTTCAAAAAGACTCTTTAGTGTGAAACTAAATGATAAGTTCAACTAGATTGCTAAGACTATATTTTAAAAAGCCTCATTAATTGAAAAATATTATTTATAGTTGATCTAGATTTTTGTTACAGATAGTCTTTTAAACTACTACGTATTTTATTTTGATTGTTAGGGAAACCCTAATAAAGTGAGGGAGGTATGCTTAGTAGACATTGCATTTATCTTAAGTAAAAATGCGTTAAATGCAATGTCTTTTTTATTTAGTAGAGTTAACCTATCTTAGCCGCTACTAATTCTGCAATGTCTTGTACTTTGACTTCTTCCGTTTTTCCGGCAGCTTTTACACCGTCAGTCACCATAGTCATACAGAAAGGACAAGCGACTGCTATTGTGCTAGCTCCTGTATCTAAGAGTTGGTTAGTTCTCTTAACATTGACACGATCCCCATGTTCTTCCATCCACATTTGAGCACCACCAGCACCACAACAAAGTGATTTTGTATGATGATCTTCTGCTTCTGTTAGATTGTTTCCGGAGACTGCATTTACAATAGCTCTTGGATTTTCATATCCATCATTGTATCTACCGAGATAACAGGGATCATGATAAGTTAATGCTTGCTTTGTATCTTCAGCAGTAATATCTAGATTAATTTTTTTATCAAAAATTAATTGATTGATATATTCACTGTGATGAACTACTTCAAAGTTTCCACCAAACTGCGGATACTCATTCTTAATCGTATTGTAGCAATGTGGACAAGCAGTAACAACTTTTTTAACATTGTATTTATTCATTGTATCTACGTTTGCTTGCGCTAGAGTTTGGTAAAGGTATTCGTTACCGCCTCTTCTCGCAGAATCGCCCGAGCAATTTTCCTCTGTTCCTAAAATACCAAAGTTAACATTTGCTTTTTGTAGAATTTTAACAAAGGAACGTGCAGTGCTTTTACTTCTTTCATCAAAAGCTCCAGCACAACCAACCCAATACAATACATCTACATTTGCATCTTCAGCCATAGTCTTAACGCCAAGACCTTCTGCCCAATCTGCTCTTGTATGTGCACCAACGCCCCATGGGTTAGAATTATTTTCCATGTTTGTGAATGCGCCTTGCAACTCTGCTGGAAATTTAGATTCGGCTAATACTAAATGTCTTCTCATTTCAACAATAGCGTTTACTTGGTTGTTACCCACTGGGCAAGCTTCCACGCAAGCATAACATGTGGTGCAACCCCAAATTGCCTCTTCAGAAATATATTTGTCCCCGATGACGTTAGTCTCTAGACCCATAATCTCTTCTGCTGTTTTGTCAGCTTTGCGAGCCTCGGCAACCTGTGGCATTTGATCCATAAGAGCATGTTTTAATTCAACAATAATAGCTTTTGGATTTAAAACTTTTCCTGTTCGATTAGCAGGACACTGAACCTGACAACGTCCGCACTCAATACAAGAAAGTCCGTCCATTAAACTTGGCCAAGGAAAATCTTGCACTTTGTTTGCACCCCAGAGAGCGTTTTCATCTTCAAGATTCAATTTTGATAATTGTCCCTTAGGAGTATCAGTTACAAAGAAATAATTCATAGGAGCATAGATTAAATGCCCGTGCTTTGAAGTAGGAACATAGAGCATAAAAGTAAATACCGTTAAAATATGCGCCCACCACATAGTCTGAAAAAGAGTGTTTGCTTTTTCTCCATCGACTCCCATATTTTGCATCATCGAGCCAATTCCAGCTGCAATGAAACTTTGGTTGCTATGAGAAGAATAAGAATCAGAAATTGATTTTGCACCTTCACCCAAAAGAGTTGAAACCATAAGAGTTCCAATCATTCCAATGACAATTGCAGATGCAGGTGAATGAACATCTAATCCTTTAGCCTGTGCTATCCATCGTCTCCAGGCAAAAAAGCCCAAACCGAATAATACAAGAAAAGAAACACCTTGAACCATAAACTCATAAGCATGGTTTAGATGTTCAGATACGAGGCTAACAAGAGAAAAAGTATAGAGTTGATCTATATTCATCCAGTAACCAAAAACACCTGCTACCATTTGATTGGTTGTATGTATTAAATAAGTTATAAAACCATAAAATATAAAGGCATGCATAATGCCGCGTAACGGTTCTTTAAAGTTTTTCTTTTGTAAAAGAACATTGAGGAGAACGCTCTTTATCCTCAAGGCAAGATTTTTATGCTCGCGAAAGTCTTCGTTAAAGGCAGCTTTTTGTGCACTAAAAACTAAGCTAACACGATATAAAATTGCTTTTGCAAATACAACATTTGCAAGGATAAATAACACTGTAAAAATTAGGTGGAATAGAATAGTTTCCAAAGTTGAACCCCGTTTTTTAGTAAGTTTTTAGTCTATGAAAACAACTGTCCAAAAAGTGTCATTTAAAAAATGAGAGATCATCTAGGGCAATGTTTAAAGTTTCATGACTAGTGCGATTGATTTAAAGCAATTGACACCTCCATTGGTTACAAATCTAGCCAGAAATATTAAAACCTATCATGAATTAGAATCTTTCCCAAGAAAGCTAGAGTTCTATAAACAATTCAGGTCAAGATCTGTTTCCGTCCTAGTTTGGGGAGAAAATACGAAGTTCAGACGGATGAAGGATTGTGAGCTCGAATCATAGCTTATTTATACTATCCAAAATCTTCATCGCTAACTAGCTCTAAGATAAGTTCTTTCGTTTCAATTGGGCGTTCCGGCAAATCGTTATTATTCGTGAAGGTGCGAAAACGCTTTCGCACCTTCCAATGCATAAAACGACTGCCGTCGGGCTCGCCTTCCTGAATAGGGATAGTGAAGATTATCCCTATTCATCCAGTTGATCCCTAACGCTAGGAGTAGAAAGACTTTTTTGTTTAAGGCTCAATCTTTCTCATTAGCGGGTATTTGTCGTTGCCCCACAACTACAGAACTCCCTTCCTGCGACTTGTGCTGAGCTTAGTCGAAGTAAGAGAATTTAGGGAAGGGCTTAATCGTAAAAGTAATCCAAGAAATACAAAGTTGGGTTAGGTCACGACACCGCCAAAGCCAAATTTTCCTCCAACAACTCATTATTTAAAAAAATTCCCTCTCTTAGAATCTTATCCTCATTATCCTCGCCCTTTAAGTAAAATACATCCACAAGATAACGATCGTATTTATCACTACCGTGAGTTTTAATAATTAGAAAATTACATTCCTTCAATCTCGACTCTACAAACTTCTTCGACGCATTACCTTGACTCGTCCCAAGCTCAGGAGCGTCTAATCCGCGTAATCTCAAGCGTTGTTCAATAAAAACCGAAAAACCTAAATCAATATTGACAAGCAAAGTATCTCCGTCAATCACTCTCTCCAAGAAAGCTTTGTAGGTGTACATTTCTTTTAAACTCGACACCGATTCAAAATAATAAGAGCTACCTTTCTTCTGGGAAGCAACAACAGAACCCACTTTAAATTTATTCAGATTACTCAGAAATGTAAATTTTTGCGCCGAATCATCGTTAGCCTTAATTATCACAGAGAAACCTAAGTCTAAATTTGGCACAGACTGTGCCAAATTTGAAGAAAATTTTTGCAAAGTGCGGTATAGATAGAGTCTCATCAGTGGTCTTTTCAGCCTTTTATTTATTGACCCATCCTGCTTTTCCGAATTCGTTTTTTGACTCTTTCCGGCTAAAGCCGATTTAACCCGTTTCTTCAATTCTAGCTGTGACCAGCCCTCTTGAATTGCTTGAGCTTCTAGCTTTCTTCTCATCGAAGAATCCTCTATTTGTAGCAATTCTCGGTAATGACTCCAAGAAAGCACACTTTGCATTTCCTTAATTTTGTAAGTCTGATAAAACTTTCGCATATAACGGAGATTACGTTCCGAAAATCCCTTGCCGAACTTTCTATTCAAGTCCTTAGACAATTGTTTTAGCACCTTATCACCATAAGCCGCTCTTTCCTCCCTACCCTGCTCTACTTCTACAATGCGCTCTCCGATTTTCCAATTGGAATACAGGCTTGCTTTATTCCAATTTTTGGTACCATCACTCTGTGCCATCTCATAGATTTGGGAAATGTCTTTTAGTATTGAGTTGTAGGTAGGAGTAGATATGCCGGAGGGTTTGGGTTTCATGGGTTTATATTTTTATTGATTAGTATTCATTACAAATAAAAAATCAATTCATTAATTGCTTTATTCTTTCACTCATATTCTTACTATTGTAATACATATGGCACATATCTACCCTGAAAGACTTCTAACTGAAATCCTAAATGACCCAAGGCGAACCGGCGAAATAAAAGTCTTTGAATTATTCAAGACGCTTTCCAAAGAATATAGAATTTATTATAGCTGCAATTGGATTACAAAAAAAAGAAATGAAGCTCCCAAAGAAGGCGAGGCAGATTTTGTTATTGTTCATCCAAGAAAAGGAATTCTTGTTCTAGAAGTAAAGGGTGGACTCATCCAACATGATGGAAATTCAGATAGTTGGATCAGTGTTAATAGAAATAATCAACCATACCCAATAAAGAATCCATTCAAACAGGCAGAGAGAAATAAATATGCTTTAAGAGATAAAATTGAAAGCCATCCGAATTACAAGAACTCGCTATTCAAACTCGGACATGCTGTAATATTTCCAGACTCATCTACTACACTAAGAACGTTAGGCGCAAATGCACCATCCGAAATTATAATTTACAAGAATGAATTAGACCAATTAGAAAGTCGCATTGAGCAAATTTTTCTGTATTGGCAAGAGCCAGAGCCAGGAATGGAACTTGTAAATTTATTACATTCAATTTTTGCTCCGAGTTTTGAATTAACAAATCCATTGATAAACGTAATTCAAGAAGATAGCAAAAAAATATTACAACTAACCGAACAACAGTTTAATTTACTAAAACAACTTGGAAAAAATAAACGAGTAAAAATTAACGGGGGAGCAGGATCAGGAAAAACAATCCTTGCCTTAGAAAAAGCAAAAAGACTTGCAAACGAAGGTTTCTCTGTATTATTCACATGCTATAGCAAACCACTAGCAAATTACTGCGCCATATCACTAAATGCAATTGCAAATCTTACTGTTCTTTGCTATGAAGACCTCTGCTTAAAAATTGCAAAGGATTTCAAGATTCTAACAAAAGTCTTAGATGAAATCAAAGAATTAAAAAGAGAAGAAAGACTTGATAGACTAACAAGCATTTATCTCAAAATTGTAGAAGACCATTCGCCCGAACTATTTGATGCAATCATAGTCGATGAAGGACAGGACTTTAAAGAAGATTGGTGGTTTGCCTTAGAGCTTTCTCTCTCGAATACAAAATCAGGAATCTTTTATTTGTTTTTCGATAACAACCAAAATGTTCATCAAGATAAAAAATATGTTCCTGACAATATGATGGAATTTTCTTTAACCGAAAATTTCAGAAATACAAAGCCAATTTACAATCTATCGAAAGGATTCTATTCTGGTGAAGCAATGGACTGTAAAGGTCCCGAAGGTGTTCAAGTTGAATTGATAGTATCCGAATCCAATCAAGTATCTCAATCCAAAGTATTGGAAACTACACTGAATAGACTGATACAAGAAGAAAAAATAAAGCCTGAGATGATTGCAATTTTAACAGGACAGAAATTAAAAGAAAGTCCTCTTTTCAAATTGGGAAACATCGGCAAATACTCATTTTCCTCTACACAAAAAGATGAGTCCGGAAAAGTTATCTTTGAAAGCATCCGTAGATTTAAAGGCTTAGAACGCTCTGTCATAATCCTAGTCGAAATTGACGAAATAACCAAGCCCGGCAAACTACAATTAGACATGCTCTATGTAGGCATTACCCGCGCACAAAATCATTTGATTGTCATCGGAGAAGAGAAGACTACTTTGAAACTTTTTAAGAGTAGAATGAGGTAGATCATTGCCCTATTCCTCGAATACTAACAAGAGCTATTCATTCTAACTCTTTTTCTATCTCAAGCTTCCATTCATCTCGAACACTTGATAACATCTGAGATGGCTTTATAAAATAAAATGTTTCAAATGCATTCGCGCTTGGTGATCCGTTTTTTCCAAGATAGTTGATGTAGGTATTTTTATATAAATCACTCAGCGAATTACCAGGAATATCCTCTTCATTGTTAGTTAATTTACATTTACAACTATAAAGTTTAATGCCTCTTGGATCAGCCAAGGATTTTTCCTTTTGAATTAAGAACAAATCTTCTAATAGCTCTGCTTGAAATGTTGCGTGAAAATCTAAATTAGCTCTTGTTATTTCGAAGTGAATGATTTCTTTTCGATTCGCAATCAGTTTATAATCAATGATTACTTGGTTCTTTTTTTGATTTTCCAATTCATTAATCATTTGTTCTCTAGTCAATACATCAACATCTCGAAAAACAATATCAGAGCCAAGAGCGATTACTTTTATTTGTGCGTTTTCTTTTAATGCAATTACTTCTCCATTGATCGGATCTATGATTTTTCCGGACTTGTAAATTGCATTTATTATTTTGATAGTTTCCATTGTTACGGATTACCTAAAACGTTGATTACATTTTTGATTTCGTCGAATTCTGGATTGTCAAGACACAAATCTAAAAATGGTCTAAGCTGTTCATAATTGCTATATTTAGCCCTTGGTTTCCACTGACATTTATCTAATTCAATTTTTTTGCTCATACAATACATGCATCTATCTACAGATATTTTTTGGCAGTCTTTATCTAGTATAGTAAGTATATCTAATACACATTTATAAAATGAATTTATTAACCACTTACCATTTATTATTTTCTTATAATCTCTTTCTCCATCAATACTATTATCTTGTATAAATTTATTTATTTCAACTTCTTCCGAAGAAAGCAAATTATCTATATATCCATTGTCATTTTTATAAATTGCATCCCATGATTTGCCATAGGTGTATTTTGGATTATAACTATCATTCCAAAAAATCCTGAGTGATTCTACAGAAGCTTTAATAAGTCGATTCTTAATGGTTTGAAATTTATCAAGAAAATAATTAACTGAAATGTTAGTAATTTGCTTTTTATTTATATTTGTAATTCTGGAAATTAGGTCCTTTAAATTATCGCTTGATACAAAATAACTTTCAAATGAATACAGAGACAATTTAAATAATCCGACGATTCCATGGATTTGAAATTTAGGAGGCTTGTACTGATAGGCATCGCCATCAATTACACCCATTATCCATTTAGCATTATCATTTTTCTTTATTGCAAGTTGAAATCTTTCTTGCTTAAAAAGCCGAATAATCTCAGCACAATTACTCTGTGCACTCCATTTAACTAAACCAATTGGTTGCACGCATACTTCTTTCTTCACATGCTCGGCCAATTGTTCGTAGATACGCACGTCATTCTTTCCTTCTACGATAACAACAGGAACTTCTTCTTTAATAGCTTGCCTAAGTAATTCGATTACACTATATCTAGCTAACATAAAAACTTCCTATTTCATTTTTACGATGTTATCTGTATCAGGATAACCGATGGATGGACTATGCGAGGCAACGATGATTTGTGAATTAGGACATGCCTCCATAAATACATTCATAATTTTTCTTTGCCATCGTGTATCCAATGACATTTCCGGTTCATCGATCATAAGAATATCTTTATTACTACCTTCTAAAATAAATACAGCTAGAAAGGTCAATAAATGCCTTTCACCACTGGAGAGTTGTGATAAATCATGATATTGCTCTCCTACCTTTACTTTCACATCATCTTGTGAAATGATTATTTCTTTTTCCTTACTAACATACGAATTATATATTTTTATAAACTTTAGAATATTGCTATCGGATCCTCGTTTAAAATGCTTTAATAACAGTGCCTGGATAACATCTATTTTCAATTCATCAAAAATAAGATGGTCTTGATCAAACACACCAGAATCAAAATTATATTTCATGGAATTTTCTCGCTCTTGAGATTTATTTTGTAACAATAGGTGGAATTTTTCGATGAAATCGTTTTTACTATTTTTTAGATCTAAAGAAAACTGATTATCTATTATGAATTTTTCTATTTCACCCGTAGATATTTCTAGTCTTTCCTGGATTACACTTCTATTGACTCCAAATAAAATCGAAGAGCTAATAGGTATATTATCACGAATTTCACTCCAATCATATGTATTCGTTTCACCAGCTAATTTATTAATATTTATCTTATGAATATCCAAATCATTTCGATTTTTTTTATATTCTATTACAATAGACTCTACAGATTCCTTCGCCAATATGTCATCTTTTCTCTTGAATATGGCATGTAATATTTTTAAAAAAGTAGTCTTACCACTTCCATTCCTACCATAAATTACACTTAACTGAGTATCAGGAAATTCTATTAAGAGATTTCTGCGTGGATTTTTAAATCCATGTATTTCGACTCTCATTAAATGGATCATATATTTACAAGCTCCTCTTTAATTTGTCCTATTAGGTTTATTTTTCTATTTTCAAACTGAGCCAATATCCATTTATAATTTTCTCTTGTTACATTAGCCTTTCCGTCAAATAACTTTAAAATCTCTGGACTTACATTTTTTTCCCACAATATTTCTTTATCTGCCATAAATACATAGTTCATAAAACTTTTTAAATAATCAGTTAAATTAGCTTTCTCTTCCGAATTCAAATCTAACTTCCGTATTTGGGAAGCAGTTAACTTTGGAATAATTTCAATAAACTGATCTGGCTGAATATTTTTATCCGAAAACAATAAGCTTACAATTTGAAAATATTGAGCACTCTTAGAGGAAAATAATGAGCTTTCGATAAAATCATCATCTGGTACAGATATATATTGCCATGATTTAAAAACCGAATAGATTTCATTTTTGGGAAATTTTTCAGAAGCATGATAATTATATTCCCGCAACCAATCTCTTGTTTTTTTCAGGATATTATCTGAGCTTCTACCGAATGCTTGAAGGTATAGAATTGCAGAAAGCCAACTTTTTATATCTGTTTTATTTTTTTGAAAATAATCCTCTCTATCCTTTACATTGTAAAAGATATACAAAATAGGAATTACAGCATTTTTAGATGTGAGCAGTTTCCCTCCATACCCTATCTCTTTTAACTTCTTAGCCACAAACTTTAAAGTATCCGACAGTTTATCCCAATTATCCTCAAGCGATCTAGCCATCTCGTTAGAAAAATTTTGCATTCTGAATTTTATATTATCATTGTGTAGAATTAAAAACAATTTTAAAACAAAGTCCTTTGATACATTAAAATCAGTTTCATAAAGTTCATTTATTAAATCATTAAAAGATTTTTTGGCATCTCTATATTTCCAATTAGAAATAATTAAAGAAAATATTAAATCTGTAAAACTTAATGGTTCTCCTTGATTATTCATTCTAATAAAAATATTTAAGGCTTTATCAATGTCCTGATCTTCCTCTATATAATAATTTAAAACAGATTGAGTAAATATTTTATCATGCAAATCTAAAACTCTTCTTAGTGCATTTTGATTACTTTGTAGAGTTTTATTAAAATGTAAGTCGGTAGATTTTTTTGTTTCAAAAACTAGACTAACGGGAAACCACTTACTCTCTCCTCCCTTTAAAAGGAATTGTTCTTCGGTAAAAAATTTAAAATTATGAACTCGATCATCATCATCAGACTCAGAAATTTCTCCATCAATCTGCAAGTAAAGTTTCTTTGTATAAAAGTTTGTTTCTTTATCCTTGATAGCAACTCTAGGTTTTTTGGTTGAATAACTTCCCCTTAACCCAATATAAAATGCAGTAAGCCTCTGTTGTCCGTCCAGTACTGCTGTAATTTTAGTCTTCTCATCTTGAATCTTATCAAACTTAAATAATTTTCCATACGTGGTGAAATACTCTTTATAATTTCGCACAAATTCATAGAAGCGATATTTGAATTTGGTCTCACCTTGCACTTCCCAAAATAGCATTGTTCCAACAGGGAAGCCCCTCATTATTGAATCAAAAAGCAATTCAATCTGCTCTTCCGACCAAACAAACTCCCTTTGCAAATCTGGAATAAAATATTCATTTTTTTCAATTTTATCCAAAGCTTTCTCAATACTAATTGATGGATATTGCATTCACTGCTCCCTTATAATAACTATACATTTGCACATTCTTTTATCTTCCAAATCCAGTCTTCTAACCCTACAATATCCACACAACCTGATTTCCGGAAAATCATACAATGACACTTCCCTGATCCTTTGGATCAAAAAAAGGAATACCTTCCATTTTCAAAACATTTTTCAAAGCTTTATCTGAGGTTACTATTGTGAAATTTAAACCCTCGCTCTTTTGATAATGTAAAGCAGTCCCGGCGATAAGCGAATCAAGGGATCGGAGGGAATATCTCCCAGAATACATTTGTAGCAAATTTCGTCCCTCGGCTATGCAGTTATTATTGATTGATTTGATAGTTGCTTGAACTGTTCCCTGCTTTGATTCAATCGCTTGTAAGTATTTTCGAATAGAGTTGACTTCACGCTTTTTTAAGATTTTCGGATTAGTAAACCAATAATTATTACAGTAAATATTTACACCTTCCTGAGTGGTGACATTTCTTTTACAATCCACTTTATTTATTTGAGCCCTCGTCTTTTTCCCAATTACAGAATGAATCTCCATAGATGTAATTTCTGAAATAAAAAAAGACAGTATTCCATCTTTTGAGATTTCATTCCAGAGCCTATGATACAGAGCTTCCTGTTTTTCTAAAAGTATCGCGTATGCGTTCGTATCCAAAAAATAGGCTTTCATACTATTCCTCCGAGAGATAACCTTCGGGAATTCTTTCTGCTATTTTTGAATACTCTTCTTCGGAAGGAGGGGTTAATAGCTCTTTGACTTTATTTATAATTTCGTCTAAATTCGATCTTCCTCCTTTGCTCAAAAATCCATCTACTTTTAAATTCATTAGATCTTTCATCATATGAGGTTCTTCATGATTAGTATATACAAGTACTTGTACATATGGATCAATCAATCTTATCTTTTTTAATACTTCATCTCCTTTATGCATAGGGAGGTATAAATCCAAAATAATTAAATCAAATTGATTATTTTGGATTTTCTTTTCGATTCCGATACCATCAATAAACCAAGTAACCTCAAATCCATCATCAATCAATTCTTCCTCTAAAGGTTTTGCAGTTCCTTCTTCATCTTCAATAATCAAAATTCTACCATTTATCATTATTTTATTTCCTCCATTTGCTTTGGCATTTTTATTAAAAATTTTGCTCCATCTGTGTAACTACTATCCAATGTAATTGCCCCCCCATGTAACCTGAAAATATTTAATACAATATACATACCTAACCCACTCCCTTCAGTCTGTGGTTTTGTCGTAAAAAAAGGTGTAAAAATTTTTTCTCTAATTTCGAAAGGGATTCCTATTCCATTGTCTGAATATTCAATAAGAACATTCGAGCCTAAATCTTTTAAAATAAAAATAATCATTCCTTTTTTTGGATTTTTCTTTTGAATTGCATAAATTGAATTATTTATTAAGTTGATTAAAATTTGCTCAAATTTTATTAAATCCCAGTTTATTTTTACTTCTAATTCACCTTCAATATTAATAGAAATATTTTTTTCTTCTAGAATGTTTCCTAGAATAGATATTCTTTTTTTTATTGCATCTGCTATTTTAAAACTTTGAATAGAAATATTTTGCGTTGTAGTATCGGATATTTTTTTATATAATTCATCAGTCCTTTCAGTTTCCTCAAGAATAATATTAAACCTTTCAAATAAAAAATCATTATCCAATATTTTTCCTTTTTTTATTCTCCGCATAATTTGCTGTATATTAAATCTTATATTAGTAATTGGTTGACCATACTCATGTAATAAACTACGAGTAAATTCTTTGAAAGCATTAAACTTGACTTCATCGTCAATTATATCTTTATATAATTCTTTTTGAATTATTTTTCCTAAAGAACTAAGTTCCTCAATTATTGATTTAAGAAATATTTCTTCATTGTAAAATTCTTGTGTTGTTTCATCACTTTCAATAACCTCCTCTTCTTGAACTTTGCTTATCATATGCAAACTTCTTAAATCTTTAAGCATTCCAAACTTCATCAAGTCTATTCTACTTACATATTTCTGCATATTATTCAACAAAGAATTTAATTCGTAAACTATGAAAGTTGAATCATCGCTATTTAAATGAGTATTTTCTTGTTGAATTAAACCCCTCATATTTTCAAATATTCTATTAATTTTATTGAAATCATATTCAAGCAAATCATTTATTAAGTCCTGAATTATTTCTTTATCTTCATTAGAAATAAAATATTTGGAAATCATAAGCTCTTTTATCCTTTCAACTAAAAATAAAATTTTCTCTTGATTTAGTTTTAATCTTGTTATTGGTCTAACGTTATCTAATTCTTCCTTTTTAAACTTGACAATTTTATTTGGTTCTATTCTTTTTTTTTCTATATTCAAAGATTTTTTTATTTCTAAAATAGTTGATAATTGTTCATTTAATATTTTTAATTTGTTATTTATTTCATTGTTTATAGTAAAATCATTATCATTTTTTATTATATTATGAAGATGTTCTTTAATATCATTTTTTAAAATATTAATTATTAACTCAGTGTTTTCAATTTTCAGAGGACTAATTACTGCTATTTCACTTGAAGGAAGAGCAAACTCTTCTTCATCCCACTGAACAATTATTACATCCTTTGCATCTAATGAATTGGTTATAAGAATATCCCCTTTTTTTAGAATATATTCTTCATATTCTGGAAGATAAATAGTATAATTATCATAAATTGTTTTATGAAATTCTCCAGAAAGTAAGTTTTGAAATCCTACTACAATAATTTTATTAGAATCATTCATTTTTTAATTATAGGGAAATTTCTTCCAGTTTTTATTTCTATTACCTGTTCCACTGACTTAAATACGGTATTTGTGGTCCCCAACCTTTCCCAAGCATCCAAAACCAATCTTCGCGTCCTATAATACCCATACAACTTACTTTCCTTCTCTTTAAGAACACGAAAAGTCTCACCAGGAAAAGTTTTACTTGGATCACGGGGAAGTAAATCAGCACCCCAACAAGAATCATCTTCTGTGGGATCTAAAATATTTTCTAGTTCTTTATCGGACAAACCGTGCGGGTCAAGGATATAACGGAGTTGTTTGCGTGTTAGCCCGTAGAGTTTCGCATAATAGGCATCTAACTCCGCTTTAAGAACAGCCCTTCTCTCTTCGTTCCATTTGAACGGGGCTAACGGAATCTTATCCGCGCAATCGCTTTCATAATCCTTCGCCCATTCGGGAGGTTTGTTTTCATGCCCACCCGTTTGGCGTTTGTTATCGTCCCATTGGTTTATAATTAAACCACGCAATGACCTAACATTTTTTTCTTGCTTTTTTTCCTTATCCGCCGTATCCTTGAATTGCAGGAGAGACGTTTCAGACGTTAGTGGTTGGGGGTTCTTAGAACCAGCATTCTCACGCTCCTGCTTTTTTATGTACAGGGTTTGTTCTATTTCCGCCTCACACCAAACATCATCCGCAAATGCCTTAATGTCCCACGCGGTATACACCAATTCCACCACACGTGGCACTATATATTCAATATCCTCTCGCGTATAACGCTCTGGTGGGAGAACGGGGAGTTGTTTGAGGATGAAGAAAGAAAATGATAGACCACCAACCTTTTGTCTTGTAAAAAAATCAAATATAAAAGAAGATAAATTAGCAAACAGTAATGTATTGAAAATACTATTTGTCATAGATAACATTAATGGTGCCTTATGACCAACACCAATACGTGGTAGCATTGAAAATACAGATGTTCTTTCACTTATCGAATTCGTTACATCTCTAAACGCAATAAACCATTTTCGTTTCCATTCCCATTCTACATTTCCTTCCTTATCATAACGAATCAACTTATCTTCTATATCTTTTTTCTTTACCCAATATCTTGGCTTGACTAGCGACTTAGGATTTTCTTTCTCTTCTAGCGGCAAATGAGGTAGTATCCCCGCATTAAGATTTGCTTCCGTTGCTCCTTCGTAAGTTGTATACCGATGGTCGTAAAGATAAAACATCTTTGCTTCATAGAGGGGAAGAGAATCTTTTGTGGGTTGATTCAAGAAGAGATTACTGTCATTAGCCATATCTAGCATTCTTAGAAAATTCATTTTCCAAGGATTTGTATCATTCTTTTCATTCATAAGAATTGGAGTTTTATTAAAAATCAGTTTCGTAATCTCCGCATCAGGTTTGGTTCGAAATATCGGACAAGTCAATGTATTTGGATTGATTAAAGCAATTTCTTCTGCGGATAATATGAAATGCCGAAACGGATTTTTTAAATCACTAAAGTATCTAGCAAAGAACGTAAAATCCATTTTTGTTTTTATTGCTTCGTTTGTTATCGTAAAAATACAGAATTTGAACGAATGATGCACCGACTTAAATATAAATGCTTCATTTTCAAATCCAATTATACTCACCAGATTTTTCTTTTCTACCAAATCCCCAAAAAAACGTTTGCAGGTATCATCCGTTGCAATCCCCGTTGGGACAATGATACCGACACGGCTTGATCGTTGTTGTAAGGAACGGTCGCGACCGTTCCCTACGAGAACGCGACACAATTCACTGAATACCGCATACGTATTAATATCCCCTACTGCGGTTAGCGGATAACGGTTGGATTCGCGGATGAATTTGCTGTTTGCCTCGGCTGCGTGCTTGGCGTTTTCAAATTCTAGTAGTAAAGTAGGATTATTCTTAGGAAGTTTTTTAATTAACTCTTCGCGCGCGGCTTTGTTTTGTGCCGTTGCAATTTTAGTATCACGAGTAGCAAAGAATTCCTTCTCCTGCAACTTAATCCTCTCCCAAGGCGGATTCCCAGCAACCACATCAAAGCCGCCATGTCCCCCCTTCTCCCCTTGGGAGAAGGGGGTTAGGGGGTTGAGGGCGAACACCTCCGGAAATTCCAGAAACCAATGAAAGAAGCGATTTTCTTTAGCGGCTAATTCTGCTTGTTCGACAAGATTGGGATTTACGTTTCCACCTGAGATGGCAGTTCGAATGTCTTCTGTAGTGGGAATGAGTTTTTTGTTTTGGGTATCTAAGATGAGATTTTGGAAGAACGCAAATGTCCAGAGATCACAAGCGAGTTTTTCTCGTTTGAAGTGAATCTCTTTGTGCATCTCTTCATACATTTGTTTTTTGGCTCTTACATTTTCTGGTGAATCGTCTTCTAGGCTTTCAATTTTTTGAATCGCTTCTAGAGAATGAACTAGAATTTTATTTCCTGGCTCGTCGATAAAGAGTTCTTGTTCGCCAAGTTTTTTTCCCTGATTGTCTTTTTTATAAAACTGGGCAATCTTTTTATCATCACCGGATACTGCGTTGTAAGCCCCATCAGGAATCCCCGCTTCCAATTGTTCCACAGAGAATACGCCTACTAACGAATCCCCACAGCGAATTCTATGATCTAAAAACGTAAGCGGTTTTCCTTCTGCATATCCTTCAATCCAGAGAGCCACTTTACATAAATCTACGGCTAATGGGTTTTTATCCACGCCATAGATACAATGAGAGATTACATCTCGCACCGCTTTTCTAACTTCAATTGGATTTGGTTCATCCTGTCCTTCTCGAATACGGGCTAATTCTTTTCCCATAATTCTAGCAGAGGATAACAGCAAATGACCACTTCCACAAGCTGGATCACATACTTTCATGGAGAGAATGGCATGAACTTTTTCTTCTTGTGACGTAGCTGCTTTAAGCCTTTCTTCCATTACAGGGATGAGAGAAGTCTTTAAGGTCTCAATTACAAGGTCATGGTGTGTGTAGTGAGAGCCTGTTGCTTTTCTTTCTGTTCCCGCACCGAGGCTAAAGCGGATAATTCCCTTCTCTTCGTCGAGTCTCGGATAGAAGTCGAGTAGGCTTTCATAGACAGAGCCTAGCTCTTCCACGTCTAACGCCGCGTAGTTTACACGTCGTTGTATCTTTTCTCCTTCTGGTTTGAAATACGATAGAGATTGAAACACTCTTAAGATTGTGTAATTGTCTAACTCAAATGCATCAATGATAGAATACTCTTTGAACAATTCTCCATTGAGTGGAGGAAATCCGGCAAGCTCGGACAGGTTAGAATCTCGGTATATGGCAAATAACGTCTTAAGATGGTAGTATACATCTACAAATCTTTTTTCCGTTGCGTCGATTCGTTTGCTTCTTTCCCGCAATGTTTTAAGCAAATACTCTTTAGCCGCCGGATTGTTTTCTTTTGGAACAATCAGTCCTCTTTCTTCTGCTGTGAATAAAAATAGTATCCGGTAAATCAAGTAAAGAATTTGCTGGTAGTAGTCGCGCGCGATGATTTCTTTATTTCTTATCTGGTCTCTAAAAATTCCATTCGCTTTGTGTTGCACAAAACCATTTCCAATCTCTTCAATTGATCTCTCAACGGCAATCCTAAGCCCATCTCGAATCCGTCCCCCTTCCTCAATTGCATCCTGTCTATATTCTTCGAGCAAGCACGCAGAAGCCGGTAATCCCGATTTAGGGAACCTACTTCTATGTAGAATCCGATAGAGAATTTTAAACTCATCGTATTTCCGATTGCGTAAAATGGATTCTAAGTCAAATTCTAAATACGCCTGTCTTGTTAAGAATGCGGAGTTGCGAAGAATGCGTATTACCCGACCGTTTGTAACAATCCCCCAGAGGTCTTCGTCTGTTCTGTTTAAATAATCCTGCAAGACTGAATGCGCTGAGGAAATTCTTCCCTGTGCGGCAACACTTGATTTGTCAATGTCGTCAGTTTCGCTATTGATGATAATAGGAATTCCTTTTCCTTCTTCCTTACCATCTCGATGAGAGATTTCAAACTTCTTTTCTCCGACTATCGTTTGCTTCTTTTGGTAATTGATTTCAAAATAGCCCAGTTCTTCCAAGAAAGGAATCACCCAATGCTCTCTCGTAACGCCTAATAAAGATTCACCCTTCTTGGTTGCCTTTTCTTTTTTGTGTTCAAAGACTGTTTGTAGGCTTTGGATATAATTCCATCTTGCGGAAATTTCTTCTACTAAAGAAACTTTTCCTTCTAAACCAAAGTCTTCTGCCTTCTGTCCTTTTCTAGTTTCAATGGATTCTAGAAAGTCAGGAGAGAAAAGACCGCCTTCGAGTCGTATGTATTCTAAACTCATACACCCCTTCCTTTCACAAGCGGTATATAGATAATTACCGCCATACAGTCAACGGGTCCCTTCCATTCTACTTTCATTTGCTTTTTCCCACTCGTAGTCTTTCGAATCCGACTATGAATTTCTTTCCACTCTTTCGCTCTGTCTTTCATTTGCGTCTGCAAACTTTTTTGCATTGACTTCCAATCCGATTGAAAGTCCTTAAAGTAATCCTCTATCTCGTCTTGTTTCATATTTCCAGAAGGCAGTGCTTTTTGTAATAATTCTTCCGACTCAATATAGGTTTGAAACTCAGGTGAATCACCATTACCCACGAAAGCCAAACTTAGAATCTCTTCTGCTAATTTTTCTTCGCCATCCCCTTCTTGTAACAAATATCTAGAACGTAAAACAAGAAGGGTCGTTCTTTGTTTGACCGCATCGGTTCTTACTACACTCGCACGGGAAACACGAAGTCTTTCTGTCCCACCAATGCCTTCTTCTAAAACCATCTCGGCAAATCCTTCCACTAAAGGATGATTTCGACCAATAAAAGTAGTATCCTCCGGCTCAGGGGACTGAAAACTAATCTTCCAATCTTCTGGATAATGGAAGCGTTCTAACTTCTGTTGTATTTCAAAATGAATTTTAGAAATAGGGGCTAAGTAATATAAGCCTTTCTTTTTTTCTAGCAGTGTAAGAGGATCTTTTTGTTTTCCTCTCTGGCTTATCTCCTGTAAGAATCTACGAATATCATCTGCATTTCCTAATACCTGATCGGTGCGATTGATTTCTTCTTCTACCTCTGATGGTTGAATGGAATGTTGCGCAAACCTAGTTCTACTTAGTTTTTCTTTTTCTACACTCTTATCCCAATCCTCGTGCAATTTCTGAATTGTATTCTGTTCTTCAGCGTAGGCAAATAGCTCTTGTTCTCTTGGATCTCTTTTTTTACTTTTGAAAATAGACCTTAAGATTGCATCGAGCACATTCTCGCTATCAATCGGAACAGGAACAGTCACCCCTAAATGCTTTTGAATGTCTTTTGCTTTTTTGACTAGCACTTCCCAAACTGCTCCATCTACAGGATTATCATTTCCAAAAATAAAATGCACTTTCACAACTGGTGAAATTTGTCCGTATCTATCTACTCTACCTTCTCTTTGTTCTAAACGATTTGGATTCCAGGGTAAATCATAATGCACTACCGCATTAAATGCTTTCTGTAAATTAATCCCTTCCGATAAACAATCAGTAGCCACTAGAATTCTCTGCTTTGCGTTTTGTAATTCTTCTATTTTTTCTTTTCTCTCTTCGTCATCTAATTTGCCCGTAACCACACCGATTACAAGTTCTTTATTCTTTTTAAATCTATTTGTCAACTCAAGCTTAATGTATTCCGCAGTAGCAATGTATCTACACCAGATGATTGGATGATACCCATTAGCCACTAAGTCATCTACTACCTCGAATAAAGTCTGTAACTTGGTATCTAATTTTCCTTTTAAGGATGTGGCAGTTTTAGCAAACTCTCTAAATTTCTTTTTAAACCTGTCTTCGTCTTTCTCCGCTTCTTCTTGCATCCGAATTACCTCGGACGGCTCAGAGTCTTGTGGACTTTCCTCATCTGTATCTTCAATTAATGGTGATATAATAGAATTCAGTTCTTCTTCGGATTCGATTACAACTTCGGTTTCTTTTTTATCTGTGGCTTCTCCGATTCTACCTCTAAGAGAACTTTCTGCGGCAGCAGGAGAAGACGTTACAGAGCGAAGCAAAGCAAGTGCCGACCAGAATTTCATTCTGCGCTTAACACCGATTTCCCGCTCTCCCTCTTCTACGATATTTCTAGCAAAGTCATACACCTCACCAAAAAATTGAAAGTATTCCTTTGAGAATTTATAGGTCTTCTCAGATTCTTTGTTATCTCTTTCTGGAAAGGGAGTATCCGCATCCATCCATTTTTTTACATCTGCTCTTCTTCGTTGCACAAAATGTTTCGCCAACTCTTTTCTTTGTGATTCCGTAAGACTAGAAAAACTATAAGAGGCAAATTCTGGTTTCAAAAGTCCTAAGAGAGAAAGAAAGGATTCTTCTTTTCCGCTGTGAGGCGTAGCAGTTACAAAGATTCCCTGTCTATCTTCTTTAAATACATTCTTTAATAGTTCATATCTCTGTTGTTGGGTAGATGATGATTTGCCGCCGGCAGGTTTAGTTGCTCCATGCGCTTCATCTACAATGATAAATTGGGGAGCAAATTGAGAAAAGGAATTTTTATACCGATCAGTCTTTACAAGGTCAATACTCACAATGATATGCGGAAAGTATTCAAATATACTTTTATTATCCGAGCCAACTTGTCTCTCCAATGTAGAAATCGTCCCAGACCGAACTACAACAGCATCAATAGAAAATTTCTCTGCTAATTCTTTTTTCCACTGCTCACAAAGATAAGGAGGACAAAGCACACAGATTCTATCTATTTCTCCTCTGTCTAATAATTCTCTAGCGATAAGTCCCGCTTCGATTGTTTTTCCCACTCCCACATCATCTGCAATCAAGAGTCTAATAGGATCTAGCCGCAATGCCATGATGAGGGGAACTAATTGATAGGGTCTAGGACGAATGGATATATTTCCAAAAGAACGAAAAGGAGCAGCCCCTTCTCGCAGTAAAAGTCGATTAGCCTCTACAAAGAGTCTAGTTTCTTCCAGAGTTCCAATAGAATCTAAATCAGGAAGGGGAAATTCAGAAGATTTAATTTCTTCTTTCGGAAATCTTTTTTCTAATTCTTTTTGGAGAGGTAAATATACAGAAATAGGTTTCTTCCAACTTCCACCAAGTGGACGAAGGGAAAGTATCTCTCCTTTTTTAACAGGCAATACAACCCAATCTCTTTCTCTGTATTTTACAATAGATCCACTAGAAATATTCATACTTCATTCCCTATGATAGCTTTATTCTCTTCTATCCATTCCGACAAATCTTGATTAGGCGCAATCGCTAAAATTCGATAGCCTTTGTCTCTCGCTGTCCTGACTTCATTTGCCTCTAAAACAACATCCAATAGAATGGCAAGACTTGGATTAAAGAAGAAATTTGCCTTTCTATTTATATCGGCGAGAAATACATTTACATCCTCCGGCATTTTTAATTGTTCCATAAAGAGTATATCTAAAAATTCTTTTTCTCTACCAGAAACTTTTTCATTAAAAGCATTGTAAATTCCATTATAATCTTTCTTGTCTACAACCGGAACAACCGAATGCGAAAGTAGTAAAAGGAAATCTTTCACTAAAAAACGATCCAGTGTTCGATGCACTGTTTGGTTGTAATAGGACAAAAGGCATTGATAACAAGCCTTTTCGCATCTATCTTCTCCCTTCGATAGATCATTTCCTTCTTCGTCGAAATGCAAAATGTCCAAAGACTTTTTTGCAATCGAGGAGATTAGATTAGGTTCCTCTACAAATCTTTTTACAACTCCAAGTCCGCCTTCCGTAGCTTCATAGAGCAATATTCTACTATTCTCACCATCGCCAACAATTTCTCCTTGCAGTTCACTTTCTTCTAATTCGCATTCCGCAGTAATCCCACGCAGTAGCGCATACATTAAATTAGTCAGATATTGTGAATTAGAATTTAGATTCGTGTCTTTTACTTGAATGATTAAAACTTGCGTAGTATTTTTAACATATGGACGCACGCCATTGCGATCCTTTTCTGATTCAGGCAAATCTTCATCATTCTCAATCTCTGATTCACTAATCCATTTGCCGCTTGGAACTTTCATTCCAAAGCCTTTTTTCTTATTTTCTTCTTTTACATTCTTCCACCCATGATTGATCTTCCAAATATCAGTAGAGGGTGCATAGGTTAATCGCAATAATTCGTTATTAGAATTCAACTCTTTGCATACATTGTTAAAAGTATTATTTTCTCCAGTTGCTTTTTTGGAATATTGATAAAAGCTTTCTACAATATAACCCTTCCTAAGTCTTACTTCTTCATCACAGGTAATTCTTTTTCTCTTTCTGGATGTAACTAAATTCATTTCCAATAGATTTTCTAAATTATAATTTCCTTTCGAATGAACCGCAAACCTCTGCTTGCAATTATCGCATTCTTCTTTCTTTGCATCTTTTAGATCACTATAAATCGAACCACAATGGTAACAAAGTTTTACTCTCATAAAATCAGCTTCTGGATTTTCTACCCTTAGTCTCTGTGCGATTACCCAATATTTTGCGCCCATATGGTAAATGACAGTATTCGGTCCAAATTCATTGATACTTAAAAAACGTGCTCTCGAAATATAATTTCCTTCGCCCTCTCTAGTAGATTGTAGAAATGCCCTTACTGGTTTTGCGGGAAAATTATACCCAGGCAAAAAACCTTCCGTAGCCAAATACCGATACGGATAAAAATCAGAATCAGCATTATATCCTTCTTCTCTTAATTGCAATTTATTCAACTGACGCTGTGCATCCTCGACCAAATTCTTTGCTCGCCTCTGATCTTCCTTGGCTGTTTTGGATTTGGTAATACTATACTGATCTTGTAATCTTTGACCTTCTCTAAATTGAGTCCGTGCCATTCGAAAAAGCATTCTATACCGAGTAAATGCTTCATCAAAATTCTTAGGAGCTTTTCTTAGAATATCCTCAATTACTTCCCTAGATAATCCTTGAAATATAGTAAGGCATTCGGAGAGGCAACTTCCTATTAGCTCTTGATTGAGTAAAAGCGCAGATTGAATATCGGATCGAATTGGCAACTCCTGAGATTCATGGTGAATATCTAAAATATCTGCGATACTTTCTTCAAAAGAAATTCCTGTATAACCCAACCAAACTGCATGAATATGATTTTTAATTAACTCTGTATTTGTTAAATCAATCCGAGGAGACTTTACTTCTCCGGAAACAATTTTTTCTCTATGTTGAAAATAGTATTGGTCATGTCCACTTCCCTGTGATGCATAAGCGATGACTAACGCCGGTTTGCCCGCTCTACCTGCTCGTCCACTTCTCTGTGCATAGTTAGAAGGAGAGGGAGGAATATTTCGCATATGCACCAAATTCAAACTAGAAATATCAATCCCTAATTCCATTGTAGGGGAGCAAAATAAATGCGTTATTTCCCCTTTTTTAAACTTTTCTTCGTAAGAAATTCTCTCCTTTGCTGGTATTTGTGCTGTATGCTCCCTGCCTATAAATGATTTTAACGTATCTGTATTAGAGGTATAGAGTTGTAGATAATAGTCATTTGTCCCTTTGGCAGTAGTTGTATACCGATCTTTTTCAGTAGTTCGAACCCGAATCTTATCTAGAAAGCGATTTCCATTTCCTTTCTTCCAAAGAAGTGCATCTGGCTTTAGTTGATAATAAGAGACATCCTTGTTTTGAAACCGAGTTAAGATTCCATACTTAGTCAATGAATCTAATAAACTAGAAACAAAACAAGAATAATCAAAATCCTTTAACTCAATGCCTAGTTCTCGAATCTTTCTTTTAAGCCAAAGCCCGTAAGCACTGCGACTCGAAGTTCCTTTCTGTCCTTCCGGCACTTCAGAATCCGGAGGATAATAGTAATTTGACAGCGAATACTCAGAGCTATCCCCATACGTCCATCTTTTATCCAAGTAGATTCTACTTTTATTGTGCATTTCTTTTTGTTTCTCTTCTAGCAAACAATCAACGTCAATCGCCAGATGTCTTCTCATTTCAGAAAGTAATACTTCAACTATTTCTGCTCGTTGTTCAGTAGGTAACATAACTCCAGCCGGCATAGTATTCCAAAGAGATTCGTCTCGAATAATATTCTCTACACCCCGATATTGTATTTCGAGTAAACCCGTTTCTTCTAAATTCGGAAGAATAATCTTCCAACTTCTACGGAGGTCTTCATAAATTCTGTATTCTAATATTTCTAAAAAGGAATTCCAAACTCGATTTGTCCGCTCCAATAACTCATAGTCAACTTCATTGTTATTCTCATCCTTATCAATATTTCGAATATCATGAATACTTAAGTTCAAAGCTTCCCTTGTAAATTTGGCTATATTAGAAAAGTCTAATCCTTCTGGGTATGTATCAATTGCTTTATAAATTCCTGCACGAAGAATCGCCATCGTGATAAAATCATTAAAATGCCCTGCTTGCAAAGAAGCATCCTGTCGATTATCTGTAAAACTTAGAACTTTACTGTCTTTCTTACTTTCCATTGGCAATTGCGAAAACAAAGCTACAACAGAGGATAATGTCAACAAAGTCGTAGAAGTACTTCTACCTTCGCTAGAGAGTTTTGATAATTTTCTAAAATCTATCTTATCCCGTCTTGTGTATGTTTCCCCGCAGTGTAGGCATAATAAGAAAGGTTTTGGTGTAAAAAAAGCAGTAATATTACCTTTGCCATTATCCGCTAGAGTCCCATCTTCTTCTATGAATTCTTTCTTAGGCGCATACTCTGCATAATCTTTCTTAATGCGGGGTCCCGTTTTTTTTGTTACTTCTATCCAATTGTCAGGAAGGTCTTCCATGAGATAATTCTTAGAATCCTCATCTGTTAGGCATAAGAATCCTTCTTGCTTCTCTTCGTTTTCATTTTCTTCTTCAAATTCAGATCCCGGAAAGTAGGTATTTTTTATTGGATCATAGATTACAGAATAATATTCCTGCCCGCATGTTCTACAAAATTGAATTGGATAAAAGAAACGATCTTTTTGATTTTTTTTCTTAGCATATACTTTTCCATTTAAAGAAAATTCTCTTGTCTCAATTGGTTCTAGTGTTGCATAAAGAGCAGAGCCTTGCGAAACAAATTGATGTAATTTAAACGGATATACAATATTACCCTCAGGTGTTAAAATATCTCCAGAGCTTCCTTTTAAGAATAGCTCTTCTAACTTTTGCTTACATAAATTAATATCTAACTCGGTCTCTTCTGCTAGGCGTTTCGCTCCTTCTTCCAATGTAATAGGAGATTGTCTTCGAAAGACTCCGTCTTCTTCCTTAATACCAAAATTCATTTCTATCCATTTTACCAATGGATTTCTGCTAAAT
>Ga0209174_10000192_pt1 | contig 47078 bp, 55 predicted proteins | sample JI91814BDNA_FD_187505 | JGI IMG/M metagenome (GOLD analysis project Ga0209174, IMG submission 187505) | Wastewater effluent complex algal communities from Wisconsin, to seasonally profile nutrient transformation and Carbon sequestration -... | ecosystem: Engineered > WWTP > Effluent > Algae...
CCGACTATTCCCAGATTGAACTCCGTATCGTGGCCGCTATCAGTGCTGATCCCAATATGTGCCAGGCTTTTAAAGCAGGAACTGATATTCATACGGCCACCGCCGCAAGGGTGTACAATGTGCCGGAGAAAGAAGTGACCAAGGAAATGAGATACAAAGCCAAGAGTGTGAACTTCGGTATCATTTATGGTCAGGGTGCATTCGGGCTGGCTGATAATTTGGGAATCTCAAGAACTGAAGCCAAAGAAATAATCGATAATTACAAGAAAGAGTTTCCGGGTATCCAGCAATACATGGATAATACCATCAATTTTGCCAGGGAGAATGGTTATGTGGAAACACTGATGGGACGTAAAAGATGGTTGAGAGATATCAACTCTGCCAATTTCACTGTACGTGGTTTTGCAGAACGAAATGCCATCAACTCCCCCATCCAGGGAACCGCTGCTGATATGATCAAACTGGCCATGCAAAAAGTACACGCAGCGATGAAGAAAGAAAAAATGCAGAGCAAAATGTTGTTGCAGGTGCATGATGAACTGGTCTTTGATGCTTTAAAAACAGAACTCAAAGAACTCAAAGAACTAATCCTGGAAAATATGCAGGAGGCCCTGCCCCTGCCAAATGATGTGCCCGTGATCGCAGAATGCGGTGAAGGTAAAAACTGGCTGGAAGCCCATTAATCAAATCTATGAACTGGCAATTATATTTTCACGATGTAGTACTGATCGGCAGCAGGTATCTGCTGTTGTCTAGCCTGGCCTTTTTACTTTTTTATGTTTTGCTGAAAAAGAAAATCGCCGGCAAAAAAATTCAGCAAAAATTTCCCCGCTTACTGGATTATACCCGGGAGATCGGCTTTTCCATTCTCACGGTATTCATCATGGCCTTTATTCCGGCCATTGTAATTGGTAGCCCGTCTCTTTCTAAATACACCCGGTTTTATATTGATATACATCAGCACAGCATGATCTGGTTTGTACTGGCTTTTCCGGTGATGGCGATTATTCATGATACTTATTTTTACTGGATGCACCGGGTTATTCATCATCCGAAAATTTTTAAATACGTTCACCTGGTTCATCATCAATCGACCAACCCTACACCATTTGCTGCTTATGCCTTCCATCCACTGGAAGCGATTCTGGAAGCAGGCATTTTTCTGGTATTTGTGTTCAGTATTCCCGTACATTTCTATCACCTGATCTTCTTTTTCCTGTTCATGATCATTTATAATGTGTATGGTCACCTGGGCTGGGAGCTTTATCCGAAGGGATTCAGTAAACACTGGCTGGGCAAATGGATCAATACTTCAGTAAATCATAATATGCATCACCAGTATTTCAAAGGCAATTATGGTTTGTATTTCCTGTTTTGGGACCGGTTGATGGGTACCATCCGCCCCGATTATGAGGAAAGATTTGAGGCGGTAAAGAACAGATCCCAAAAGGATTCCTGAAATCATACAATTGGATTAGTCCCTCCTGCTACCTTTGCAGGACATGCAACCTCTTATTTATTATTGCTACGATGCCTATTGCGGCTGGTGTTATGGATTCAGCCCGGTCATTAAAAAAATTGAAGCAGCCTATAAAGACCGCCTGGGTTTTGAGGTTTTATCCGGTGGAATGATTCCTGCTGATCATCCCCGCCCGGTAAGCAGTATTGCCGGTTATGTGAGCCAGGCTTATAAAACAGTAGAAGAAAGAACGGGGATTCGTTTTGGTCCGGACTTTCTCTGGCATATGTTTCATCCGGAAGAGAGCGACTGGTTCATGCATTCTGAAAAATCTGCTGCCGCGCTTTGTATTCTGAAAGAAATTTACCCGGAACAACAAGTTGCTTTTGCCGCCGACCTGCAATATGCCCTGAATTTTGAAGGCCGAGATCTCACCGATGATGAAGCTTATCGTCATCTGCTGGGGAAATACCAGCTTGAAGCGGACGACTTTTACAGCAAACTCAATAGTGAAGTGTACAAAGAAAAAGCACGGTATGAATTTGCGCTTTGTCAGCAATTGCAGGTAACCGGTTTTCCTGCCGTACTGATACAAACTGATCATACAAAATTTTATCTGCTGGCCAGAGGCTATACCGATTATGATGATCTGCAGGCACGCATTGAAAATGTATTAAAAGAAATCGCTGAACCCCATCCTAATCCTGACAAATGATACTCACCATCACGCTGAATCCCTGTATTGATAAAAGCTCAAGGGCTGATTTATTAAAACCTGAAAGCAAACTGCGTTGCACAGAAGTAGTAAATGAACCCGGTGGTGGTGGCATCAATGTAAGCAAGGCTTTGAAAAAACTGGATACTCCTTCCGTAGCCTTGTTTCCTGCCGGTGGTCACAATGGAAATATGCTCTGTTCACTCTTAAAAGAAGAAGGCGTGCTCTTTCATGCTGTGGATACCAAAACAGAAACACGTGAAAACTGGGTAGTACTGGAATCCTCCACCAATAACCAATATCGTTTTACTTTTCCAGGTCGCGCAGTTCATGAAGACACCATCAAAACCCTGGTGGATCAGATCCGTTCTTTTACTCCTTCCTTTGTAGTGGCCAGTGGCAGCCTGCCTCCCGGATTACCTGACTACTTCTATGGATTGATTGTGAAAAATGCAGCAGCTGTTGGTGCCAAATGCATCGTGGATACCAGCGGACCAGCCTTACAAGCCCTGAAAGGCAAACATGCATTTCTGATTAAACCCAATATTGGGGAATTGTGCAAGATGCTGAATGTGGAATGGCTGGATAAAAATGAAGTGCCCGAGGCGGCCAGGCAGGCGGTACGTGATGGTTATGCTACCGTGATCGTTATTTCAATGGGCGCTACCGGTGCCTGGCTGGTAACGGAAGAAGAACAATATTTTGTGGCATCTCCTCCCGTGGAAAAGAAAAGCACGGTAGGCGCCGGCGACAGCATGGTGGCAGGGATTACCTATTCATTGCAAAAAGGAAAAACACTAGAGGAGGCTTTGCAATTTGGTGTAGCTTGTGGCAGTGCAGCTACGATGAATGAAGGCACGAAACTTTTTGATAAGGCAGATGCCGATCATCTATATCAACTGATCCTTGAACAACAAGTCTGATATCAGCAACCGGCAGGATTTATTATTCCTGATGCAACAGTTCTATAAAAAACTGCTGGCTGATCCTTCTATTAGTTATCTTTTTACTGATATCGCGAAGATCGACCTGGATCATCATTTACCGGTGCTGGTTGATTTCTGGGATAATATCCTGTTTGGGTCTGATACCTACCGGAAAAATGCCATGCAACCCCATATGACCCTGCATGCAAAATCAACTATCGAAGATCATCATTTTGAAACCTGGTTAAAATACTTCAAGGCTTCGGTGGACGAAAGCTTTGAAGGAGAGAAAGCTTTTCAGGCCAAAGAAAGAGCTACCAGTATTGCTACGATCATGAAAATCAGGGTAAAGCAGGCGGGTAAATAACCACTGATCCAATTTCTTGCATTTTTCTTTCCCCGTCTGTCCGTTTTTTTAGGGCTTATTCGTAGCTTATCTACCTAAATCATATTAATATGAAACAAAGACTGCTTTTCATTTTCACAGCCACGCTATTTTTGGCTGCCTGTGGTGGTAATGACAAGAAAGAAGATGGCACAAAATATGTAACCACTTCTGATAAAACAAGTACTGCAGAAATTCCTCCTGCGCCAACTGATTCTGCAGGAATGGCTGCCATGATGAAAGCCTGGCAGGATTTTGCAACACCCGGACCAGAACATGCCTGGATGGCGGAATCAGCAGGTACCTGGGTTTGTGATTCAGTAAAACAATGGATGGACCCTTCTCAGCCTCCATCCACTGCGAGTGCCACTGATGTGGTGACCATGACCATGAACGGTCTTTACCAGGTCACCGATTTCAGCAGTACCATGATGGGGGCACCCATGCAGGGACATGGTTTGATGGGATATGATAAAATGAAAAAGAAATTTGTATTGAGTTGGGTGGACAATATGGGTTCCGGTATTGTACGCATGGAAGGTGATTATGATAAATCAACCAAAACCCTGAGTATGTCCGGCAAACAGTCAGATCCCGGTCGTAATATGGAAACTGATATCCGGCAGGAACTGAAATTCCATGATGACGGTACTTATACCATGAGTATGTATGGAACAGGACATGATGGGAAGAGTGAGCAGAAATTTATGGAAGGCACTTTCCGTCGCAAAAAATAAAATAGCACTATTAAAAAAAACCGGAACGGGAAAAACCTGTTCCGGTTTTTTTATTACTCTTTTTTAAGTTTCTCCATCGGTAGTTTTGCATCCCGGCTCCATTCCTGCATACTGCCTTCGTATACTTTCATTTTATATCCAAGGTCACGACCCACCACATAATCCACACAGGCTGTTTGCCCGATAAAACAATATACCACTACTTCCTTCATACGGTCGGGTACCACTGTTTTGAAATTTTTTTCCAGTATGGAAACAGGTTTAAAACTATTTGTTGAATCAATCATATCCGGGTAGGGGATATTGAGGGCCCCGCTGATATGTCCGTCTCGGGGATTGCCGGTAGGGTCTCCATCGTACCAGCGTTTCATCCTGGCATCAACTACAACTTTATCTGTAGTGCTCAGGGCATTCAATACATACTCTTTATTGACCAGTGCTCCTTCTTCCTTCAACTCAATATTACCCTTTTTGAAAACAGCAGCTTTGTCTGTTACCGGAAAGCCAGCCCTCTTCCATGCTTCCATACCTCCACTCAAAAATGATACTTTCCCATTCAAACCAAAATGTTCCAGCGTCATAAACATCCGGGCTGCAATCGTCACATCAGCTCCGCGGTGACAAATCACAATTTTGGAATCCTTATTGATACCCAGGTCCTGCAATACCCGGGTAGCTGTTTTCGGATCAGGAGCAAACATATTACCCTCCGGTTTATTAAAAGCCAGCCATTCAGGCCAAAGAAAGCGGGAGCCTTCAATATGTTCCTTATCATAATCATCTCTGATCACGAAGCCGGTATACAGTATCACCAGAGAGGGATCCTTCAGGTTCTCATTTAACCATTGAGGAGAAACGATAACGGGTTGTTGCGATTTGGAAATAACGGAAATAATAAAGACAAGGATGAATAAGCTGATTTTTTTCATGGCATTTATTATTGATACCTTAAGGTATCAGAATCTCCGGGCCTGTCACCGCAAAATATGACGAACGGAGGGAATAAAGTGCCGAATAACATCAAACTACCTTTATTACTATCTTGCCTTTAAAGTTTCCCCTTTCATAATAGCGGAATGCCGCGACAGTTTCATTCAGTGGAAAGACACGATCAATCACAGGTGCCATGATTCCCTTTGTACATAATGATGCCAGTTCTTCCAGTCCTTCCCGGCTGACCCTGTAACCCATGATACCCAGTTTCTTTTTTCTGAATAATGAAAACAGGGGTTGCAATAACATCATCTGTACCAATAAACCACCCATGGAGCCACCGATCATAGCAAATACACCAGATGGCTTCAATGTCCGCCGGTAGTCGCGAACAGGACGATGTGCAATCACATCCAGTATATAATCATACTGTATCCCCATGGCCGTATAATCCTGTTTCTGATAATCAATAAAATGATCTGCACCCAGTGACAGGAGCGTATCCGATTTTTCTTCCTTATCAACACAGGTCACCGTTGCCCCGATGTATTTTGCAAATTGTAAGGCCAGCGTGCCCACAGCGCCACCGGCACCATTAATCAGTAATTGTTGTCCGGAGGTCAACGGCTTTTTATATCGCAATCCCTGAAGAGCCAGCAATCCTGCCTGTGGCAAACAGGCTGCCTGTTCCATGCTCATCCCAACCGGAATTTTTGCCAGTAATTTTTCGGAGGCGGTAGCATATTCTGCAAAGCCCCCGAATCCTGAACCGGCAATATCTCCAAACACCGCATCACCGGGCTGGAGTGATTTTACATCTGGTCCGACTGATTCCACGATACCTGCAATATCAGCACCAAGCACCTGGTGTTTGGGTTTGCTCAATCCACCCAGCAACCTCACCAGGAATGGTTTTCCTTTTAACAAATCCCAGTCCCAGGAATTAATAGAAGCGGCCTGTACCTTGATGAGTACTTCATTTTTTCGGGGGATCGGTTTCGCCATCTCTCCCAGGTGAAGTTGGTCCGGGCTTCCATATTTTGTATAAAAGATGGCTCTCATACAATTAAATTATTGTAAAAACTATTACATCTGTAACTACTCACTCTTTTTCTTCCACTCCACAATAACCGGTGCCTGTTCAAATTTTGGATCACTGGTCAGCTGTATCGTTTTTTTGGTTTTAAAGTTCATGAGATAAATATCATAGGATCGTTCATCCGGGCTTGATTTATCCATGACCAGCCATTTTCCATCACTGCTCCAGCAATGCCAGCCGCTGCCCATTGTTCCGGATGTGATCTGCCATTGCTTTTTGCCATTTGCTGTTACCGCATAAATCTGATTTTGTCCTTTTTGACGGGAGAGATAGCTAATAAACCGATGCTTTGGATTCCATTGCGGTGGACCTGCATGGTATTCAAACCACTTAGTGCTGGTATCTTCCATAGGGAAATGCGTCAGTTGTTGTTTTGTAGTTCCGTCAAGGGACAATTTCCATAATTCATCCGGTACTGTTTTTCTTTGCGTTTTATCGGGGCGGTAAGCCAACACTATTTCTTTTCCTCCGGGTAGAAAGATCGGATCTCTTTTAGTTGACAAAGTATCATTGTTGAGTGGTGTAAAGCTCCCTGTTGCCAGATCAATCAGAAAAAGCTGTGACCTGGTTTTACCGGCTCTGCCCAGCACAATCATTTCACGGCCTTCGTTCCGGCTCCCCATCCAGCTGTCTTCCAGCTGCAGGCTGGATATTTTTCTTTTTTTATTTCCTTCCGCATCCATTTCATATAAAAAATAACAGCGATGACAGGTATCCTGATCGCTGACAAAATATACTATATCCTTCCAGGCATAATAAACCCACTCCACTCCGGGTGTATTTGTAATATTCTTTTTACCAGACCCGTCCATGTTCATGCTGTAGATCTCATAATTGTCTTTCTCCCCGTCCTCCAGCACATTATAAACGATTTTATACCCACCACTCTGGGCTGAAACATTGAAGCTGTAAATAAGAGCCCAGAAAATGATGCCTTTCATCCTTTATAGTTTTAAGGTTTCCGATAGGGAAATTAGTACATTATATTTTTGCTGACCCGGTTAAACTAGATAGAATTCGTTGAATTTCGATTACTTTAGAGATAAATACTCCATTATGATCAAACAAGCACTCCTGGGTGAATTCCAGCATGAAGCAGAAAACACCCGTAAACTTTTACAGGCAATTCCCGACAGCGCTTTGGATTACAGGCCACAACCTCATTTGTGGTCCGTTGGCCAACTTGCCTCGCATATTGCTGAAGTCTATAACTGGTTTGAAGGCACTTTCAATTCAGATCTGTTTGATATGGGCACATATAAATATGATAAAGGGGATATATCCAAAGCTGCCAATATTGTAACAAAATTCGAAGAGAACTTTAGCAGAGCCAAATCGGTACTTGAAAATTCCGATGAGTCCACTTATATGAATACCTGGCGAATGCAAATGGGTGGAAATGATATCATGCCGCCCATGCCAAGGGTGGTTGTCGTTCGCGGCTTCCTGTATAATCATTTATATCATCATCGCGGCGAACTGGTGGCACATTTAAGAGCAACCGGTAATACCGTTCCCGGATTATATGGCCCTTCTTATGAAGAGGCCCAGGCCATGATGGCAAGATGATCAATTAACCAGCCTGGTCATAGGCCTGTTTCAACCAGTTGAACAATTCTTTACCCAGGTTGGTTTTATCTTCTATTTTTATACGATGTGTACACATGGCATTCCAGCTCCCCGATGCCGTAGCAATACCTGATGGTGCGACTCCTTTAATGTTTACACCGACATCTAACCTGTCTTTTGTGGAAGGCTGGATCAGCGCAAATTGTTTTTTCCTTCTTATGCTTACGTAGGCTTTTTTAGGAGATAATTCCACATCATTGCCAAATTTTTTAATCCCGGCAATGATTTGATCGTACCAGGGCTTCAGATTTTCCTTTCCCTTGTATTGATCTGTGACAAGCTCATCCCCGCTCTCTGCTGCCCCGGCATGTGATTGTTTGGCATAATGTACAATCACATTGGCATTTCCATGAGTAAATCCGTGTTTCTCTTTTAAAAAACTCACCAGTTCCCCATGTTTTGAAAAACCACTTTTATTAACGATTTTAATCCAGTCAGCCAGTTTCTTTCCGGTGCTTTTTTCAATATTGGCTATCTGGGTTTGAGTAGCTTTTTCAACTGAACCTTTTTCCATAGCATTATTTTTTAGTACAACAGATTAAGAATATTTTACTGGTTGTCATTTATTTTTTCTGCTGCCTCCCTTTAACATGGATTCATATTTTTCAATCCATTCTTCCATCGACATCTTTGCAGCCAGCTCACCAATCACTTGAAATGGAATGTCCTCTGGTTTTTTATACCGGATACAGCTTTTGCCCATGTCCAGTTTTTTAGGAGAAGCTTTGGCATGCGCTTCCTGGAACCATTTCAACAGTTTTGGATCCGCATAGATCCCCATATGATAAATATTGATCGAGTTTTTCTGCGAAGCCACATTCATAAATGGTAGGGGGTCTTTGGGATTACAATGATATCCGTTGGGGTATTTAGAATGAGGCACCACATAACCGATCATTCCGTAGTTCATAGACTCCTGGAATCCTTTTGAAAGATTTTTTTTAATGACTTTCCGAAGCTCCTGCATCGCTTTTTGCCGGTCGGCCGGAATTTCAGTAATGTACTCATCTACTGATTTTGCTTTGGATTGCATACCATCAATTTTAGAAATTTAAGATACGAAAAAAGGAAGACCATGGCCCGATCTCTCCGCTGTACTGTTTGGCCATGACTCGGGTAACCTGGGCAATATGGGTGAGGTCATGCACCACCCAGGTACTGAGCAGATTTCGTAAAGTCACTTCACCTAATACCGGGTGGAGTCCGCGTTTTTCATAGTCTTCCTCCTGCCATTCCTGTGACCGGAGCCATGCCAGGTTTTCCTGTCTGAGTAAACTAAATTCTTCCAATAGTTGTTGCAATGTTTTCCCTTCACTTTCCCTGGCCTGCGCAAAACGGTCATAGGGTTCAAAGGGTGCTGTAGTTCCTTTTTCCAGTATCCATTTTGTTCTTATAATCCAGTCTGTTTTTTCACCATGGATCAGGTGACCCAATACATCAAAGGGAGAAAAGGTATCAGGGCCCTCATTACCCATGATCCATTCATCCGGCAGATCATGAAGCAATTCAGCAAGGAGAGCAGGTGTTCTCTCCAGTATTGAACAGGCTTCAGTTAAATTAAATTTCATTTCTTTTTTTTAGGCAGTTTGGCCTTTACCAGTTCGTAGGCCGATTGCAATAATATTTTCCATTCTTTGGCTGAAAGCCGGCTGATATCATCCACCCAAACCCACTGGTACCTGGCCAGGTAGGGTGCCGGTTTAAAGCCCTCCCGTTCTGTTAACAGATCAAAATCCTCGGCTGATACTTTAAAGGAAGCCGTTACGGGAGCAAGATCTGGTGAAGTAATCAGAAACATTTTACCTCCCACATTGAAACAGAGATGCTCTTCCCATTTAATATCCTCGGTAACCTCCTCAAAACTTTTACAGATTTGCTGAATGGCCTCCAGTGTCATTTTCTTTTTGCAGTTTTTTTAGCCGGCGTCTTTTTCTTACCAGGTTTTGCAATTTTATTATAGGCCAGTGCCAGGTTCACCCAATATGCCAATTGCTTTTTTGTTTGTAACGCATCAATATCTACAAACACGAATCCTTTCATCACCCTCCCGGTGAAATCCATGGGCCTGCATCCTTCTTTCTCCATCACCGTTTCGTAAATAGCCGGATCCAGTCTTACCATTAGCCTGTCCTTCTCAACTCCGATGGCCATTTTATCATTGACCATAAAACAAAGACCACCAAACATGGCTTTCTCTGTTATATTCTTTTCAGCTGCAGCCAGCAGCTCCCTGGTCCTATTCGCCAGGTTTTCATCGTATGCCATGGTCAGGAATTGAGTACATTTTTAATTTGCTCGTCTTTATTACGGAGATCAATTCCTCCTTCGAGGAGGGATTTGAGATTGGTCAGATAAAAGGTCCAGCCTGTTTTACAACCCAGGTGCCAGTAGTGTTTTCCTTCCGCTGTATCGGGAATACAATCCTGTAGTAATTCCAGTATCTGTGTTTCTCCTTCCTTGTAAACCCGAATGGTACAGTTACCTGCCTTTCCAAAACCAAAGCGGAGCATATCTGTTCCGTTGCAGTCCAGTATGGTTCCCAGTTCCACAGTTTCATCGGACCAGCCATGCCATAGCCAGCGATAGGCATCCCCGGTTTGTACATTTTCACCGGGTATCCTTGAAATGCCTTCGCTGTTCTTATAGTCACAAAGACGAAGGAACCAATACTCCATTCCTTCCCGGGTGGCCCAGCACCAGTATAGTTTTTCCCGGCTGGCCCTTACGGGTATACGCAGGGTAAATGAAGTCCAGTTATAATCAGGCATTCCTTATTATTTTTCCAAAATACGCTTCAGGTTAGCAAGACCAATTGAAAAATCCTTTCCAATCATTTCCTTCATGTTCATAAAGAGTTTCATGATATTCATGGGATAGTTCATTTTGCTTTCAAAGCCCCAGGTTACACGGGTACTTCCGTTATCCACTGCTTCTGTGGTCATAACCGACTTGGCAAATGATTTAAAGGGTTTGATAAAACGCAGATCTGTGGACAGGCTTTTCCCTTCCACAATGCCAGTGATTTTCTGTTCCCCCTCTCCCACTTTTTTATTGCCGACCCAGTAGTTGACAAATCCTGGTTGCCCGTCTGTTCCGCGAAATTCATTTTTCATATTCGGATCCATACTGGCCCATTTGCTGAACTGCTGCTGGTTTTTCAGGTATTTGATAAATCCAAACACTTCCTCTACAGGCTTGTTAATAACAATTTCTTTGGTAGCGCTGATCTCTTTGGGAATCACCAGTGCAATGAGCAGGAGTGCGGCAATCAGTCCGCCGATGATGTACAATACAATCATGATCTTGGTTTTTTATGGTGCTAAATATTTTTCAGGTACACTGTGAAAGGCAATCCGGTTTCCTTCGGTATCAATGATAAAACCCATGTACCCGTAATCATCACTGATTTTGGTTTTGGGAACTACCACGGATCCGCCCGCCGCGACCGCCCTGTCGAGGAAAACCTGCACATCGGGATTTCCGTTCAGGTAAATAACAGGGCCATCGGTAGCAGAGGGTTTATGGAAGCCACCTGTATCAATCAGGGTGCCGCCTACCCCTTCCATTGCGTTGTCCAGCGGAAAGGCCCGCATTTTTGTTGTTCCAAAATCCATCGGGATCATCTGGATCTGGAAAACCGCTTCATAAAATTTTTGTGCGCGGTCAATGTCGGTTGCTGGTATTTCAAACCAGCTGATGGCATTTTTCATTTTTATTGTTGGTTTTGATAATAACGCTGATTACAGGAAGCATCTTTAACCTGCTCCTGCCACACACTCATTCCACCCAGCATATTGCTGATATTGGTAAATCCGTTTTTTGTGAGCAGGTAACTGGCCATGGGGCTGCGGTGACTATGCGAGCAATAGACCACCATTTTTTTATGCCGATATGCATCCAGCTCCTTTATTCTTTGCTCCAGTTCCTGCACCGGAATATTGATAGCTCCTTTAATGGCACCAAATTTTTCTGCCGCCGTTCCATTGAATTCTTCAGGAGTACGCACATCCAGAAAAACAACGTCCTCACCAGACAGGCTACAAATACCTGCCGGCTGAATATCCTGATGCCTGATGCTTTCTTTTTTTACCAATTCCATTTTGCAATGCGGACAATTGCCGGGGGCGTCAAATAAAATCGTATCGCAACCATATCCACAGGGCAGGCATTTGTATGGCACCTCTGTAATCTCCTTTTTCTCATCGGAATGAGCGGTCGCATTCTTACAGGCATTCCATACAAAGGAGCAACAAATAGTAAAGAGCAATATTCTGATCATGATTTGTTTTTGACTCGTTCTTTAAAATCATTAAACGCAGTACCGACAAGTTCTTTTAATACTTTTAGATCGACATTGGCCAGACTGTTAATATGCAGGCAGGATCCGCTGATCTTGCATTTGCCCAGTTGCCCAACCAGCACTTTATAATTACTGACACCTGCCATCAGGTAAAGTGTGAGGCTGGTTTTACGGGGAGAAAATCCAGCAATAAACCAATCCGCTTCCTGCCGGCTTTTTTCAGATTTATAATGATAATCTCCAAAACCCACAATACTGTCACCCCACATGAAGGCTTTTTCACGGGTGGCTTCCTTCATTATTTTCAATAAAGCCTCCGCGTCTTTCCTCTTTTTTTCATCCGGTATCAACTGGAGAAATGCTTTTACACTGGCTTTGTTCTTTTGTGTTTTGAGTGCGGCCATGACTACTGATTAATATCTTTTCCTTCTTTCAGTTTAGTAATTTGCCCCTGTAATATTCCTTTGGCTCCTTCGCTTGGGGCCTGGGCCATTGCTTTTTCTGCATACTGCAGCGCTTTTTTAAAATCACCCTGGGCACTGTAACCACTCATCAATCCGTTGTTCACGCCCCAGCTGTCTCCATATCTTTTTTCACTGGCTTTAAAAACTTCCATGGCACGGTCCAGTCTTTTTTGTGTGATCAGCTGCCGGCCATAAGCTGTGTACTGGTTAGCAGTAGCAATGGTCAGCGCTTCATCCATGGTGGAATCAGACTGTGCTGTTCTTTTCAGTTTATCGTAGGCATTTGCCAGGTTTCGAAGGGTGATAAAACTTTTCTGACCCTGGAAACCATTAATAGCGCGAATACTCCACTGCAACGCTTCTTCCAGATTGATATTTTTATTGAGACAATACTGTGCCGCCTGCAGCATATTATTACTGTTGAATCCTTTCTGGCTGGTTACCTGCTCCCTCAAACGGGCGATCACAATATTGTCAACATCCACATCCACCCGGAAGGAAACAGATAATTTTTCCCATTGCATGGCAATCCGGCAATGCTTTTCTCCATGTTCTATAAATTCATATTTGAGCCATTCCACTGATTTTTCCAAAGGAAGCACCGGTACCTCCACCCGCAGCACATCATCTTCTTCCTTATAATAAAAACTACCCCAGGCATCCACTTCTTTTGAAAAGATCAGGGTGACTTTATCAGCACCTATGGACATAAATAAAGCATAGGTTCCGGCTTTAATATCTTTCCCTTCCACTTTTACATCATGTTCAAAACTGATGGTTGTGGCTTCATTGGCACCGGCCCGCCAAGGAGAGGTATTGCCATTGGTTATAAAATTGGTAGTGCTGAAACCATAGGTAACCAGCTTTCCTTCCCCATATACTTTGCCTTCTCTTTTGTTTACATCCGGCCGGCCATATTTAATGGTAATTGATGTGATACCCACTTCTTCTGAAACCATGGCCCGCGGATTACCACCACTGGGGGGTACATCCATTTGTGCGTTCAGGGCTGTAAAGATGATTTGAACAGCGAAAAATAATTGCAGTTTTCTCATGTTGGTTGTTTGTTATGAAGTTGATAATCCGTACCCCTAAAGCTTAGCGGAAGTTTCAGGGCCGATTAAGGTACAGAAATTTACCGGTGACAAGATGCCGTTTATCACGGGAATTGCTCATTTAAAGGCATTCCAGTACCGGAAAATGAAACAAAAAAGTATAGCTGTGGATATTATTGCCACATAGAGATGATAATAGATCCCGAAATAAAGATCAAATATGATCACTGCCAGTCCGCAGACTATGCTGAGCCAGACAGCCCATGTTTGATAAAACCAGAGTCCGGCCAATCCCGCAATATTCAATAAAGGAAGTAACCGGAAGAGATGAAACGCCTGTTCACTAAGTCTTGGGAACTTCGAAAGAAATTCCTGTTTCTCAGTAAACATTTTAAATAAGGCAAAGCCATTGCCAATCAGCATCAGCAAGATGAATATGGCAAATGCAGTATGTTTCATTTTTTTCTTCTGTATTCCAGATCATATTCAACCACCCAGGTTTTACCAGCATCATCACTTTTTTCACCCAACTGCCTTACTTTATCTGCACTGAGTTTTGTAAAACTGAGTCGGCGCATAAAAACCTCTCCTTTCGGTCCGGTTACTTTATCCGCATAGTAAATAATTTTTCCATCACTTCCTTCTCCCCGTAAGAATTCTGTGGTATTCCCGGTATTGTCCGTCCAGGTTTGCTGCCATTGACGGGTGGCTGCATTGTAGGAGTTAAAGCTTTTCCCGGTATAGATCAGTCCTTGTTGGGCACCCGCACTGGTCCATTCTTCCAGGATCACGCAACTATCCAGTATCACACTGATTTTACTGTCGCCGGCCTTTGCATTATTCAGGCCAAAGGCCTCCCATTCCCCGATCCAGAAATCAAACTGACGAAAAGCGGGTTTGGAACAGGGCAGCTGGGCCTGAAGCGCTAAAGAAAAGAGGAGGGTTGAAATAAGACATAATTTTCTCATGGCTGTGGTTTATCAATAGACAAAGCCGGGCAATTATTTAGTAGTCCGTCTGTCACAGGCTATTACCTTTTAACAAGATAAAATAAAAAAACCGTCCTGCTTTTCAGCAAAACGGTTGAGTTTCTTAGGTCAAAACCTTTTTAGTTACCACCACCAGGAGGAGGTCCTCCGCCACCGCCAGGCCTTGGGCCGCGCATGGAAGGAGCAATCTTTTCTTTCCAAATCTCATACTGGTCTTTATTCAGTACGGCTTTCAGGATTTCTGCCTGCGCATCAGAGAATTTCTTCATTTCAGCCTGGAAGGTTTCCCGGTCAGGCATTCCACCCGCCATCATTTCCTGTCTTTTGGCATCCTGGGCTTTATACAAAGCGGTCAGGGCTGTATCCACTTTGGCCAGTGTAGCCGCATCCAGTTTAAAGGCACTGTCCAGTTTCTGATGGATCGCCGCCGCCCTTTCTTCAGCTGTCCGGCGTGGAAAACCCCCGCCACCCTGGGCAGAAGCCGCCATGGCCAGGCCAAAAAAGGCGGTCAGGACAAATAATACTTTCTTCATGAAATATTGATTGTGAATTAAAAATTGTGTTTACGTCAAATAGGACGCTGAAAATAGCAAAACCGTTCGAAAAGGGGCCCTATAATTTTCAAATCTCCCTTTTGCAGGAATCAAGTATCTTGCATCCCCTTAATAATCACAAAACTTATGGAATACAGCAAGCTCGTTGCCGTGACCGGATTACCCGGTTTATTTGAACTGATCAGCAGTAAAACAGATGGCGCCATCGTTCGCTCCCTGGAAGATAAGACTACCCGTTTCGTTTCCAGCCGGGTACACAATTTCTCCCACCTGGAAAGCATCGAAATCTATACCGTTCAGGATAATGTGAACCTGGTGGAAGTCCTCAAGGCCATGGACAGCGCCGGGGTAAAACTGCCCGATGAAAAAGATGCGGCCGCCATCAAAAAATATTTTGAAAAAGTATACCCCGATATGGATTTTGAAAGGGTATATGCCAGTGATATGAAGAAAATGGTGAAATGGCTGAGCCAGCTCCAGAAGAATAAAGTGGAATTAAAACTCAGCGAAATTCCGGAAGAGGAAGAAGCTGAAGAAGTAGCAGCTCCGGAAGAAACCCCTGCTGTGGAAGAAGCCCCTAAAAAGAAGGCCACGCGCAAGAAAAAAGCAGAATAAAAAGATTCATTCATTTGAAAAGCTACAGGACAACACCCATTTCGTTTTGTCTGTAGCTTTTTCTTTTATCAACTGATCCATATGAGCTATAGCGCCGATATCAAAAAATTACCCCGTCATTTCCTTCCTGCTGATTTTACCATCAGCAACTGGGAAAGACTGGAACCTTATTTCAAAAACCTGGAAGAAAGAGTAATCAGCACATTGCCCGAACTGGAGCAATGGCTGAAAGAAGCCAGTGAACTGGAAGCTGCGATCAGCGAAGATGTTTGCTGGCGGCAGATCCGGATGACCTGTGATACGGAGAATAAAGCACTGGAGGAGTCCTTTAATTTCTTCATGATGGAAATCCAGCCAAGGATCCAGCCATATGCCGACCGGCTGAACCGCAAATTGGTGGATCATCCTTTGAGCAGTCAACTGGACCACGAGAAATATTTTACCTACCTGCGGAATGTCCGCAAGAATATTGACCTCTTCCGCGAAAATAATATCCCCCTGCAGGCAGAACTGAGTGTGATGCAACAACAGTTCGGGATGATATCGGGGAAGATGACTGTTACGGTCAACGGACAGGAATACACTTTGCAACAGGCAGCCAAATTCCTGGAAGATCCGGATCGCAGTCTGCGGGAGCAGGTTTATCACCAGATCAATCAGCGCAGATTGCAGGATAAGGAAGAACTGAATACCTTATTCAGTGACCTGCTGCAAAAGCGTCATCAGGTTGCCCTCAATACCGGTTACAGTAATTACAGGGATTTTCGTTTTACCGAACTGGGCCGGTTTGATTACAGCAAGGAAGATTGTTATCAGTTTCATGAAGCGGTGAAACTGCATGTGATGCCACTGGTGAATCAGTTATATGAACTCAAAAAGAAAAAACTGGGGCTGGATACCCTTCGTCCCTGGGATGTGGAAGCAGAACCTGCGGGAATCAATCCACTTCGTCCATTTTCCAATAGTGAGGAGCTGACGCAAAAAACAATTGACTGCTTTACCCGGTTAAATCCATTTTTTGGAGATTGTCTCCGCAAGATGAAAGAAATGGGTCATCTTGATCTGGAGAGTCGCAAGGGCAAGGCTCCGGGTGGATATAATTGTCCCCTGGCAGAAAGTGGCGCACCTTTTATATTCATGAATGCAGCCGGTACCCTGGATGATGTTACCACGATGGTGCATGAGGGCGGACATGCCATTCACTCCTTCCTGGCACATGAGCTGGAGCTAACCGGTTTTAAAGAATATCCAACTGAAATTGCAGAAGTGGCCAGTATGTCCATGGAATTATTCAGCATGGATCACTGGACGGTTTTTTTCAATACAACCGAAGAACTGAAGCGGGCTAAAGAACAGCAATTAGAAAGAGTGATCACGATTTTCCCCTGGATTGCCACGATTGATAAATTCCAGCACTGGGTGTATGAAAATCCTTCGCATAGCCTGGAAGAGAGGGCAGCGACCTGGGTAAAAATACTGGATGAGTTTACCTCTCCGGTGATTGATATTAGTGGATTGGAGAACTACCGGCTGTTTGGCTGGCAAAGACAACTGCATCTTTTTGAAGTGCCGTTTTATTATATCGAATATGGGATTGCACAACTGGGTGCCATTGGTTTATGGAAACAGTATAAGCTGAATCCGGAATCTGCGTTGCAACATTATATTTCAGCGCTGGAAAAGGGCGGTACGCGTACCCTGCCTGAACTTTTTAAGGCGGCCGGGCTTTCTTTCGACTTTTCACCTGCCGCTATCCGTGAGTTGATGCAATTTGTTAAAGAGGAACTGGATACTCTTAACTAAAATACCACAAAAGTGGTATGCCCTAAATTTGGAAGATGTACCTCTAAGCACCTATTTTTGGATTCGAATTTAAAATGCTTCATTGCATTTTCACATAGCTACTAATCAGAGCCTTAACCAAAAAGTCCCGTTGTTTCTACAGCGGGGCTTTATTTTTGTACCCCGCCCTAGCCTTGGCGAAGGCGGTGGGGCGGGGTCCGGATAAAGAAATTTTCACCGCAGAGTTGCAGAGAGCGCAGCGTTTACGCAGAGAGATTTAACCCTGCCTGCCTGCAGACAGGTGCAAAGAAGACCTATTTCAGGGCATGCCTCCCGGTTAAGCCATTTTCAATTTTGAATTTTCCACTTTCAATTTCACTTACAGTCTTTACAAACCCCCTCCACCACCACTTCCACATGACTGGCCTGGTAGCCCTTGGGCATTTTGATTTCGGGGGTTACAACATCATCCAGGCAATAAGTACGCTGGCAGTTATTGCAGATAAAATGAATATGATGATCGTGGTGATGACCAGCGGAGCACTGGTCCTTGCAAAGCGCATAGCGGATGGCGTTATCGGCCGTGGGGATACTATGAATGATTCCTTTTTCCAGAAAAGTTTGCAGGGTGCGGTAGATGGTAACTCTGTCAAATTTTTCACCGGCCCTTTTTTCAATGTCACCATGGGCCAGTGCCCCCTTCTCTTCCAGAAATAACTGCAAAATTCGTTTACGGCTCTCCGTTACACTCAGGTTATGTTTTTTGAGTGTGGCAGCAATGGTCTGGGTAATATTATTTGCCAGTGACATCATTGTTCTTTTTCTCTTTTGATGATTTGTTCCGGATCTTCTTCCAGCAATTTGCGTGCTTTCTTAATCAGCTGCTTTACTTCACTTTCTTTTAATCCGTCATACACATACCGTACATCACCGGCCTTATCCACCAGGGCCCAGAACTGGGTGTGCAGGAAATCATCATCAATATTCTTCATGTTATTGGCGGGATCATCAATGGTATAACTGCCCCGGGCCATATTATACAGACTGTCTTTTCTTCCGGTAAGGAATATCCATTTTCTGGTATCCACTTTCATGGAATCGGCATACCATTTTATTTTCGGTACGGTATCATTTTCCGGATCGCAGGTATGGGAAAGAATCAGAAAATCTTTTTCATCTTTCAGCGCATCGTATACCAACCGCATATTATTATTCATTTTCGGACAAATACCCTTGCAGTTGGTAAAAAAGTATTCAGCCACATATACTTTTCCTGCCACATCTTTCTCTGTTATCCTTTGGCCGTCCTGGTTGGTGAAGAAAAAAGGTTTGACTGTACTTACCGGCGCCACTTTCTTTTTATCAAACCCGGGGATCAGCTTTGTCAGGGCGAAATAGAATACAAGCACCAGCACCGAAAAAAAACCCACCAGAATCCATCCCTTTTTTGACATATCGCTTGATTTATGAGCAAAGTTAGCAAAGGAAGCCCTTTCATTTTGCAACATTGTTGCTTTTTCGTATTTTTGCAGGCTTCATGAAACTTAAAGTCAATTGGGATGCATTGGGTATCGGGGCCTCACTGGCCTGTGCCATTCATTGTGCCCTCCTGCCATTGTTTCTGAGTAGCCTGCCCTTGTTTGGAATGAATATTATTGACAATCCCGGTTTTGAAGTGGGAATGATCGCTCTGGCATTTGTAGTGGGGTCCTATTCTTTTTATCACGGGTTTAAAAAACACCACCATAGTCTTCGGCCCTTCCTGATTTTTTCACTGGGCTTTACCCTGCTGGTACTGAAACAGGTTTTTCATGAATACCAGTTGTGGCTGCTGATACCTGGCGTAATCCTGATCATTACGGCACACCTGATCAATTACCGTTCCTGCCGGGTACATAATCATGCCCATAGTGATGACTGCAACCATTAACGGGTTCCCTTCTTTTAGTTAACTTACCTCAAAATAAAAATCATGAAGCTCCTGCTCAGCCTATTCTTATTATGCAGCAGTTACCTGCTGGCAGCACAGTCTAAAGATGAAAAAGCCATCCTTCAAATGCTGGAGACCCAGAATCAGGCCTGGAACCGGGGTGATGTCAGTGGTTTCATGAAAGGTTACTGGGAAAATGATTCCCTGATGTTTATTGGCAAGAGCGGCGTGACCTATGGTTATCAGAACACGCTGGAGAATTATAAAAAAGGCTATCCGGATACCGCGGCTATGGGGAAACTAACGACCAAACAGATCAAAATGATCCGGGTGTCCAAACAATACTATTTTATCGTAGGTAAATGGTACCTGAAAAGAAGCATTGGAGATATCAGCGGGCATTACAATTTGCTGATCCGGAAAATTAACGGAGAATGGGTGATCGTAGCCGATCACAGCAGTTAAGCAGATAAAGTGAATATTTGTTGCAGCTTTCGGCCGAATACCCGGTAGCCAAGACCCAGGCCCGCTATCGAAAAAAGGATATCATAATAATCAAATGTTCTGCCGAATACAGGTATCAGTTGAAGGTATTCATTGATCAGCAGTAGTAAAAAACCCAGCAGGCAAAATTGTTTGAGTTCCCCCTGATTCCGGATACGAAAAAAACGGGACAGGTACCACTCTCTTCCGCCAAAGAACCAGCAGGCGCCAAATGGCAAAAGAAAAGATCCCAGGAAATTGGGGGCGATGCCCAGAAAAAAGCTAATCAGGTCGGGGAATACAATGTTTGGCCGCAGCCCGTACTTGATTGTCCAGATGAGCAATGTCCCGGCAATCATGATTCTTTTACTAAATATCCGCAGCTCCATATCGTTTCAAGGTAAATGAATTTGCGGGGAACTCCCTACCCGGTACCGGGTATTTTCATTTTTTAAATTCACCGCGCCAGGTCAGGTAGAGAAAGCGGATCAGCAGGAAAAATGTAATGCCCATGCCGGCATAAAACAGAATGCCTGCCCAGCCGGATACATAAGCCAGTCCCTTGTACATGCCCAGTCCTACGAATGTCATCAGCCATAATAAACCATAGCTGATCGAGCTCATGATTTTTTTCAGGTACCTGGTCACTTCGGGGTCCCATCCTCTTTCCATACAATTGTTTCTGCTGTTAAGTTACGGTATTAGCGGTTAGATGAAATCCCAGGGATAAGCTATGTGCTTCGAAAGACCCCCAACAGTAATTGTTGGGAGTGACATACTACATAGATTGGGGCAAGACTCAATATAGTTTAAGCTCGCTTCTTTTTCATTCTACATCTATACAAAAAAGATAATAAACAGACGCCAGTCCTCTTTGTTCAGCGCATCAGGAGTAATTTGAAATCCAGAGAGTCACCACTGAAGACATTGAAGTCAACCGGACCATTGATCCCATTCACTCTTCCTCTGTCGCTGTGCTGCCAGAAAATCCAGCCCCGGTTGATCCGGGGTTGTACGGGCTGATAGTAGTGGGCCACCCATAAAGGATAATTGTCGAACTCGGATCCCAGGTGCCGGTTATAAAAATCAACGTAAGTGTAAATAATCGGCTTTACATTATAATAGGTCTCGGCCGTTTCCAGCCATCTTTTGACTTCTTTTCTTAACTGGTCGCTGGTGGCACCGTTCAGTTGCTCTACATCCAGTACCGGTGGCAAGTCGCCTGGCTCCAGTTCTACCCGGTCAATAAAATGTTCGGCCTGCATCTTCCCATCCTTGGAACCGATAAAAAAATGATAGGCACCCCGGTATACACCAGCATCCTTTGCCTTTTTCCAGTTTCTTTTAAACTTGGGGTCATCATTGGCAATACCTTCCGTGGCTTTCATAAAAGCGAACCCAAGCTGGATATTCTTCACCTTCATGGCTTTTACTTCCTCCCAGGCGATGCTATGCTGGTATTTGGAGACATCGATCCCGTGAATAGAATAACTCTCGGGCATGCTGATCCCGAATTCGGGATAGCGGACAAAGCTTGGCCGGCGCCGGGTGATGGTTTTATACAGCAAGGAAACCCCGATGGCCAGGGCTGTGGCCAGAAAGGCATACATGGCAATTTTACTGATGAGCTTTTTTTGGCGGCGGGAGAGCATAAATGTTGGCGGTGGAATACTGTTCGTATTCCCTGACAAATTTAGAAGGGTTACTGATAGTAAATTGTTAATTCAGTAATGGAACAGCTTTATTCCAGTATCCGCAGCTTCGCATAATTCAGCATGATCTTCTTCTCGCCATTGTGTTCAAATTTCACAGTGGCGATTGGATTATGCGCTGCCCCTTCCATTTTCATCACTTCCCCGAAACCAAATTTCTGGTGTTCTACTTTTTGTCCGGCTTGTAAGTTGGAAGTATCACTGGCTACAAAATCAGCAGAGGGCGTATGCTCTATGACTTTTGCTATTGTTGTTTTCGGAGCGAGATAGGATGGTGTGGAGCCCGCCGGTTTTTTACCAGGTGCCGGACCATATTTTTTCTCTGCATCCCGCACATCATTATTTGAATTATTTCCCCATCCTTTCATTCTGTCAAATCCACTGCCTCCGCCCCATTTGCTGCCCGACTGATTCTTCAATCCGCCTCCGGCAAAACTGCGGTCGAGATAATCTTCAGGAATCTCTTCGATAAAGCGGCTTGGTTCATTCTGCACCAGCTGACCAAAACGATAACGGGTATTGGCATAAGTGATCCATAACCTTTGCTTGGCACGGGTCACCACCACATAAAATAATCTTCTTTCTTCTTCCAGCTCTTCCCGGGTATTGATGGCCATGGCATTGGGGAAAAGCATTTCCTCCAGTCCGGCCGCAAACACACAACCAAACTCCAGCCCCTTGGCCGCATGGATGGTCATCAGCTTCACCGTATCCGCATTGGGATCTTTTTCATCCGCATCCGTGAGTAATGTGATCTGTTGTAAATAAGAAGCCAGTCCCTTGTCCACCAATTCACCGTCTTCATTATCCGGACTCTCCGTCCATTCCTTGATAGAGTTCAGTAATTCCTGGATATTCTCATACCGCTGCACCCCTTCCGTACTTTTATCATTGAAGAGTTCCTTTACCAGATTGGTTTGCTTGCCTACATGAAATGCCACTTCATAGGCATTCTGTTTGGTGAGCATACTGGCAAAGCTCTTGATCATGATTACAAACTCATCAATGGATGATAATGTGCCTGCTTTGAAACCATGCATCGCCGCATTGCACAGCACATCCCACATGGAAATATTTTGCTCATTGGCCACCAGTACCAGTTTGTCTACTGTGGTTTTGCCAATGCCTCTTGCCGGATAATTGATGATCCGTTTCAGTGCTTCCTCATCTCTTGAATTTACAATGATGCGCAAATAAGCCACCAGGTCCTTGATTTCCTTGCGCTGGTAGAAACTGATGCCTCCATAAATGGTATAGGCAATGCCCATGCGGCGGAGGGATTCCTCAAAAGCCCGGCTCTGTGCATTGGTGCGGTAGAGGATGGCAAAATCCTTATTGCTGTAATGATTGCGGAGTTTTTGTTCCTGGATACTGTCGGCCACAAATTTTCCTTCGTCATTATCCGTCATCGTGCGGATCAGCTTGATCTTCTCTCCTTCCTTATTCTCGGTAAAGAGGACTTTCTCGATCTGCCCCTTGTTATTCTTGATCACTTCATTCGCCACATGCAGGATGCTCTTGGTGCTGCGGTAATTCTGTTCCAGCTTCACCATTTTCACATCATCATAATCTTTGCGGAACTGTAAGATATTCTGGATGGTGGCCCCGCGGAAAGAATAGATACTCTGGGCATCGTCACCCACCACGCATACATTCTCGTGCATGGCGCCCAGGAGTTTGATCACTTCATACTGGGCGGGGTTGGTATCCTGGTACTCATCAATCAGGATGTATTTGAACTTGTGTTGGTATTTTGCCAGGGCCTCGGGTACATTCTTCAGCAATTCATAAAACTTCAATAGCAGATCATCGAAATCCATGGCGCCGTTTTTGAAGCAGCGCTTCACATAGGCATCATAGATCTGTCCGATGGCCGGACGGTTGGCCCGCATGTCTTCCTGCTGCAACCCATAATCGTTTCGGTATTCTGAAGGGCCCACCAGGGCATTCTTCGCAGAAGAAATCCGGTTATAGACAATATTGGGCTTATAGTGTTTATCGTCGAGGTTGAGTTCGTTGATGACAGTCTTCACAACTGATTTGGCATCATCGGTATCATAGATAGTAAAGCTGCGGGGGTAACCGATCTTATCTGCTTCAAAACGCAGGATGCGGGCAAAGACGGAGTGGAAAGTACCGATATATAAATTACGGGCTTCCCCGTTGCCGAGGATATGTTCCACCCGCTCTTTCATTTCTTTTGCGGCCTTATTAGTAAAAGTGAGGGCGAGAATATTGAAAGCGTCCACTCCACCGGCCATCAGGTGGATAATGCGGGTGGTGAGTACCTTGGTTTTGCCGCTACCGGCCCCCGCTACGATCATGATTGGTCCGTCTTTATGGAGTACGGCTTCCCGCTGCCGCTCGTTCAGTCCCTGCAAATAATCCATCATGGGCGCAAGTTACGAATTGGAGAGTTAACCGCAGAGAACAGGAGTTCACAGAGTTTTCGCAGAGGGATAAACAAAAAACTGTCAGGAAAAATCAGTTATCGAACAGAAACGCTGCGTAACCTCTAGTTTCTCTTGTTCTCCGCGGTGAACATTTACTTCCCCGCTATAAAATCAATCAACGCTTTTTTATTCGAACTGAATGTCAGTGCTTCAGACAGACTGAAATAAAGGTTCTTCTCCCAGCATTTATCATATGCGAATTTGGCGAGTTCCAGTTTTCTGTCATCTGAAATAAACAAATTCAACAGTTCTTTGATCTGATTGATGCTCAGTGATGCTTCTTTCATACTCACTTTGGCCATTCTGAGTTTATCATCATCAAAGGTTTCGTTGTTCACAGCTCTTTTGATAATGGCAAACTGAGTAGCATCTGTTTTGTAAATCGTTGGTTCAACGTTTCTGTTATCCCGGTCGCGATCTCGGTTGCGGTTATCATCATCGGGGTAAGGGTTATTCGTACGATCAGCCCAGTTATCAGTTTCAATATTGCCTTCATCCCAGCTGGTTTTACCAAAGCGCATCACGGTTATTTCGAGATGTTTCCCGGGATTCAACCGGATATTGGCATCATATACTTTTTCATATTGACCACCGCCTCTCCAGGAATTTTTCCATTGGAAAATCACCAGCGGATAATTACCGGGTTGCAGGGCCTGGAAAGTGGTGCTGCGATCCTGCAGGGTATATTTATAACCATTCAGGGTGATACGGATATTGTTGTTGCTGGTGCTGGAAATGGTGAGATTGCTCTTGGGTTGCTGGGCCAGCAGTAAGAGGCTAAAAATGGAACAAAAAATACTGAGGATGAATTTTTGCATGGGGTGTTTTTATGGTGAACGAATATAGGTTATTAACCGCAGAGAAGTGAGAGCGCAGAGGTTTCGCAGAGAGAGACTTAACCGCAATGACGCCAGGGCGCAAAGATAGATTCTGGTTTAGCCACTTCGTCCTTCGAACTTCGGCCTTCGTATTTCACTTTGGGTGATAAACCCTTTCTGCCTTCCGCATCACTTCCCCTTTATCCAGCGTCATCCTTTTCGTCTGTTGCGCCTGGAACATCCCCATCTGATCTTTAAAATGTGGGGAGGCCGGATCCATAGAGGCGCCGAATGTATTGACGGATTCAATCAAGGGAAGGTTGCCATCCTTTTGATACCTTACAAAACAGATATAGGCATCCCCGCCCGTTACCTTGCGCATGCCATTGGTCCAGGGTTCGGAGAAAGAGGGCGTGAGTACATCCGGAAAACCCCAGGCTGGTTTTGCATCATCACCCCGCACCAGTTTCTGGATATCACCGAGGGTGAGATCAGTTTTCCCGAAATGTTTCATCGTATAATCATAAACATACTGGTAAGTGCCAATGGCTTCATACCGGGTAATTTGTCTGGGCGGACTCCCTTTTAATTTATCTGCGAGATAAAAATACATCAGCATAAAAATGCCGGCGCCCTTGCTATCGGCAGTTGCTTTGCGATCCCAGGATCTGAAATTCCGGATCAGGGTCCACATACCCGGACTGGTAGATAAATCTGCCGTATCCAGGTTCAGCATGCTGTCGATACCATAGATATATTTTAATTGTTGCGGCAATTGCTGGTCAAACTTGATCTTTTTGAATTGTGCATAATCTACTTTATCTCCATTGATCAGTTCGGTTACCCGCTGGCTGCGGTTATTATGATAGGTTTCATAACCATCGTTGAGATCATAACTTTTGGGACTCAGGTTATATTTTGGATCAGTAGCCAGAAAGGGAGAATGATTGGTATTGAATAAATAACCCGAGGGCGGATTGATATATTGTGGGAGTTCGTTCACGGTTTTAAATTCCGTCCATAAGGTTTTGCTGGTATTCCCCGGAAGGGTGCTCTTCCAGTGGAAGCTGGTATCGGGATTCCGGCGGGGCATTTTTCCATTGCTGATATAGAAGATCGTATCGTATCGATCGGCATAGGTAATATTGAACATGGGCAGGGAAGTCATGCGCAGGGCACTGTAGAACTCGGTAAAGTTTTTTGCTTTATTCATCCGGTACCATTGTTCAAGGGCCATGATATCCATCAATGCAGGAACACGGAGGGAGAATGTGCCGTTCTTTGTCTTGAGGGTTGGACCATATTTACTCCACCAGATTTTTTTACCAATGCGTATAGGGATGCCTTTTACTTTCAGTCTTGCCTTATTCTCTTCCAGTGTGATCCATTGTCCGTCGAACTCGTACTGGTTTTTATTGGCGGGATTCATTTTAAGTTGAAATAGATCTATCTTATCCTGGTAGTTAACGGTATGTGCCCAGCCCAGGTTTTCGTTGGTGCCATGGAAAATCAGGCAACCGCCGGGGAAGAGTCCGCCAAGCATATTCCATCCCTGTTCGCTTTGCAGGTGGGCTTCATAGAAGGCAACCGGACCGGTATTCGGCTGGTGGGCATTGATAGCCAGAAAGGATTCACCGGTTGTAGTCTTTACCGAATTCATGGCAAAGGCATTGGATCCATCGGTATTAAATCCAGGGAGTGTGGCTACTTTACCACCCAGAATTTGCGGCAGGATAGCATCCACACCACAAAATAGACTGACGGAAAAAACCACGGCCGTCATATATTCCTTTTCATTAAAGGGAAATGCTTTTTTGTATTTGACTTTGGAAGGATTGGCTTTGGCATAGGCATTTAAGCCGGCCACATACCCTTTGATCAGTTCCAGAAAATCCGGACTCAGGGTATGCCATTGTTCATCCACGGTTTGGCGACAGCGCAGGAGCTGGATTACATAATCGGCCTCGGCTCCTTTGCGGCCGAGACCGGTCCCCAGTTTGGCCTTGCCACTCAGTACCACCATTTGCAGGGTTTCAAAATCATCCTCGGCATGGGCCCAGGCGATTCCATAAGCCACTTCCGGATCGGTGGGAGCGAAAATATGCGGTACACCGAAGGAATCGCGGGCGATGTTGATGCGATCGGGATTGATCTGTGCGGATGCTTTGATAACAAAAAATAAAAGAAGGAGACACAGGTAATTGCTTCTCATTGTGATGACCATTTATAGGCACAAATTATCCTGTTTCTTTCCTTTTACAATTTTTTGTTCAAAATATTTTAACTCATCGCTACTAAGATTGGGTCTGATCTCATTTAACCAAGTCATATTTAGTTGACAGTTGATCATTTCACATCCACAATATAAATTCACAGGAGAGCTGTTTTTAATGTTCTCTTTAAGCCATTTTTTAGCCTCAGCAGGATTTCTATTAACTAGTAGTTTAAAGCCATAAGTCATAGGATGGGCTAAATTACTTTTCAAAAGTTTATAGATATCATTGTAATTAGCATATTGAACGAGCCATAAATAACTCTTATATTGAATACTGGTTATAGCCCCATAACCAACCATTTCGCAGTCGAAACTTTTGGAATTAAAAAGCACAGAAATTGCTTTTGAAGTATTGAAAGTAGAATCTTTAGATAAAAATATTAGTTTCCCATGTTGAGAGTCCTTTTCAAGAGATTTTCTATGGCATGAACTTAACAAAAAGAAAACCAGAATGAAAATAGTTGTATTTGCCTTCCTGATGTACATCTTACTTTAAAGATACTTGATGATTGAAGCCGGAGATGTTAAAATTACTGAACGGAAAAAAAAATAAACATCCAAGAAAGACGATCCTCCGAATCCGGATTTATTACCATTACACCAGATTGTATTTTTAAAATCTCCTCTCGATTATTAAAACAAAAAAGCTGAGTAAGCATTATTACTATGGAAAATTTTAGAATAAAAATATAATTCTAACTTTAATCAGTAATAGATAGCTGTGTGACCGAAAACTACTTCTCCTATAATTCGCTTGGGTTTACAATAAAAAGCAATCCGAAAAATATTGCTGTTGAGTGGTCAGCAATTGAATGTATCCTTGCTTATAAATTAGACCGACTCACTGTAGATGATTGCTGCCTCGATATTTATACACTCGCCGGGAAAATAACCCACATTGAAGAAGATATCCCAGGCTTTTGGAAATTTGTTGATGAATTGCTCAAAAGGTATTCTTCTGACCCCGATTTGTATGAAAAGCTTGTCAAGCCTCCTTTTGCCTTCAACCTTACCCTTGTTTATGATGCACAAGGCAGGTCACTTGAAGAAATAACCCGGATTTACGGGTTATGAATTGTTTTATACCAGAGCTGATTTACATATACCTTAGTATTCAATTACAAACCACCCCATGTCCACCCGCAGCAAATTCATCCTGTTCTCCGGCATTCTTTTACTGGCTTATGGCATCAGCAGCCGGCTGATTCCTGTTTATTTTTTCTGGGAAAGCCGGGTCCTGGGCTGGATCGTTCTGATCATGGCCCTGCTCTCATATTGGTTTGACCTGCGCAAAAGCAGGATACAAAAGGGAAAGAAAACCATCTGGGTTATGATTGGCATTGTAGTGCTGATCCTATTTCTGGTGATTGCACCTGTTACTATGTATCTGCTTAAAAATTCTGATGCATACCGGGCTGCCACTGATGAACTGGAGAACGATAAAAGATTAAGGGAAGAAATAGGGACTATCCAGGGTTTTGGATTGTTTCCCCTTGGCAGCGTACAAATCAGCAGCAGGAACGGAGAAGAAAGCGGCAGTGCCAGTTTTCAGCTTATTGTGATGGGAAGCAAAAAGTATAAGGATGTGGTGATTGATCTGGTGAAGCAAGAAGGCGGATTTTGGAAAGTAATTGAAAGATAAAGCCCATATTTTATTACTAACAGAGATACAGATCGGGTGAAGTGTTAGCTACCAGGAAAGACACAGTGTGCGCATTGGTTTCATTTTTTGCAGCATTTTGTTGTGCCCCGCCGGGGCACTGTTCCCTCATCATGCACCCTTTGTTACCGAGATTTTGCCCCGCTGGGGCATGCAGAAATAGATGAAGGGCAATAATGACCAGGGATCTTTTACTACGGCAGTCGAGCAGTGTGACATGAGAAGCGGCAGTTTGATAGTCCCACTTCGACAAGCTCAGTGTGACAACAAGCGAACACCTCAACCAATAGCGCTGGATAACAGCCACCCGATAAATTCATCCAAAAAAAAGAAACAGCTCAGGGAGATAAACCCCCGCTACAAAGCAAGCCCCCACTAGCCACTAGCCACTCGCTACTCACCACCCCCTCTATCAACCGATCCCAATCATAGAGATAAACCAACGCATCAAAGAAAGCCCCATTAGCCACTTGCTACTCGCCTTACTTCCTTTTACTCGCCAGGTATTTTTCTGCAATCACTTCCCCCATCCCCTTCTTATACACTTTACTCTCCACCCATGAAATAATATCCAGGTAAGCAAAGGACCGTGTCTGGAAACGGTCTTTTTCGAGGTGCTTGATGGTATGCAATAATTTTTCAAACTCGGGAATGAGCTGGCGGGGACTGAGTGGCATGGATTGCCTTAAGAATTTAAACATGGCCTGCTCCACTGCTGTGAGGTTTTTCATTTTTAACATGAAGCGATACACTGATTTGCTCAGTGATTCCATCAGCATATCATTCCCCAGTTCAAAATGTGCCATGAGATGTAATACACGGGCATAACACTGCAGATCAATCCGCAGGTTGGTATTGTCGTTGATGATCTTCTGCAAATAATCAATACAGGTATCATAATCACCACTGCCAAAATACATGGTGGCGAATTTGTAGTTGAGCACCAGTACCCGGTGACGATCGAGGAATAAATCATTCTGCTCCAGTTCCTGTTCAATTCCCGGAATGATGGTGAGTCCTTCCTTAAATGATCCCCGCATGAAATGCTGGTTGATCCGGGCCTGACTGATATAAATAAATGCCTGTATCCTGAAGTTATCGTGATCCCTCACGCGGTCTGTCTGTGCCAGCTGCTCAAACTGATGCAGGGCCCGTTCAAACTCACGGTGATTACGCAAATCAAAATGCGCATTGAGCAGATAATGCATGGCTTTGATGTGGTGACTGGTCTCCACCCTTTTCATCAATGGAAATTCTTCAAACAGATCCACCTGCTTTTGTGCATAGCGATAGTACTGTAAAAAATCCTGGCGGATAAATGCATACCAGGTATAGCTCTGGTAGAAATACAATCTCTCGTAAAAACCTGTCTCCTTACCCGCCCCACTTGGAAGGTTCTGGGTCATGAACTTGCGGATATCCTTTTCATCATACTCATCACGGGCATGACCATTCTGCACAAACCAACTGAATAATTTGAGCGATAAGTTAGATAAACGGGTGACTTTATCAATCTGGTTATTGACTTCATTGGCCTCCGCTGATAAAGAATCCGCCCGGTCCTCCATACTGCGGGTGATATGCAATCCCTCAATTCTTTTTTCGAGGGCCAGTAGTTGCGGGAGGAAATAATATTTCTGATTACTACGGGCCGTTTCCTTAGCCTTGTCAATGATGCGCAGGCTTTGTATAAATAATCCTTTCTTATAAAGGATATGCGCATAATCGAACTGCTCGTTCAGCTGCAGGTCCAGACTATCAGAACTTTTCAGCAGGCGCAGACTGGCCAGGATCTGTTTGTACAAATGGATTTTAAGATTGGAGAGCTGAGGTTTGGTGACATCCTTCAGCTTTTTAAGCAGGGCTTTTTCCTCGTAGTCGGACTGCTTGTCGAGGGCATCAAATAAACGCACGATTTTCAGGTCCGTATTGCCCGAACTCCGGTTGATATAGAGCTTGAAATGGCGTTTTTCCGCCTTTTCAAGGGATTTGATGAGCTGAAATACTATGTCATTTGTGCGGTTGGGCATCATACCGGGTTTTTCCTGAAATCCGCTCCCAGTAAGGCTTTCACGGTCCATCCCCCCCCTTAGGCATGCTGAAATACAGCCGTAATTGGTTTGAAGGACAAAATGCGGTAGCCTACTTTTGAGTCAGAAGATTAAAACATAGGCAAGCAATCGTTAGGAGGCAAGTTTACCCCGGTTGTTCTGTGGGGCGTTAGAGGTCGAAGCAAAGGTAAAAATTAATCTTCTAAAGCTGTGAATCAGCCATAACCCGCATTTCGAAGATTTTCATATGGCAAGCAATCGTTAGAGGTCAGTCCGTTTCTACGGAAGGACCTTTTTTGTTTAAAGGCAGGCCAAGTTAAGATTTTCTTAACAGCTGCAAAATTTTCAGGCCAGTTTTTTTAAATTCTCTATCTCCTTCACCGATTGGTTAAACAATAACAATTGTTAGCATCAGCCCCGGTTTTTTGATTCAGTTATCTTCACGGTATAATTATATACCATGGCTGTACGCATTTTTATCACCGGGGGCACATTCGACAAAGAATACAATGAAATCACGGGGCAGTTATTTTTTAAGGACACACACATGCATGAGCTGCTGGAGAAGGGGCGTTGCCAGGTACCCGTGGAAATCCGAACACTGATGATGATCGACAGTCTGGAAATGACGGATGGCGATCGCTCCCTCATCGCCCATCAATGTCATAGTTGCGAAGAAACACAGATCGTGGTAACGCATGGTACTGATACGATGAGTGAAACCGCTAAAGTACTGGCCGATAAAATAAAAGATAAAACCATTGTACTCACAGGGGCGATGATTCCCATCAAGTTCGGCAGCTCGGACGGTTTGTTTAACCTGGGCAGTGCACTGGCTTTTGCGCAGTCATTACCACATGGGGTATATGTGGCGATGAACGGAAGGTATTTTAATTGGGATAATGTAAGGAAGAATAAGCAGACGGGGGTATTTGAGGAGGTTAAATAGTTTTTTTCACCGCAGAGAATTGAGAACGGAGAGGTTTCGCAGAGATGCCTAAATATTATGAAAATATATTCCGGTTATAGATTTCAACTAATAAATATTATCTCTGCGAAATCTCAGCTACTCTTTTTTTCTGCGGTGAATAACCTCATCTTCCAAACAGATACCGATGCCTCTGAAAATACGCTCCCTCCCTATCAAACCTTACCATCTTAGTAATAGAAAATGTTTTTTCTCCAATAATCATGATATGCCGGAAATCGGCCGGGCGGTTATCATTACCATCTACTCCCCTGCTCTCCAATACCAGCTGCCAGGTTCCGTCACTTAACAGCTTTTTTTCCATAAGAGTCATCTCATTCAGCTTTTTTCCGTCAGCACTGATGGTATACCGGAATTTATTATTCTTGTTCGGTTCAGTTGTATAGTACAGGTACTGATCAAAACTGTCACTACCCGATAATTCGATCATCGTATTAGCCAGCATACTTACCGTATCCTTACTGGTATAATCCAGGTAGATCAGGGTGCCGGTCCATTTACCTGCCAGGGGACTAAAATCCTTCTGACTGATCACTGTTTGTGCATGGCTATGGATTTGCAGGACCAGCAACAGACTGATAAAAAATGTTTTCATGATAATTGGTTTCATTTAGTAATGGAAAAATTTTGTTTCTCACCGGCTGTTACTTCATACACCGGTTGATCTGTTCTGCCTTCCTGATAAAACCGGGTGCCCACCGGTACTGTTTCTTTGACAGAACCATAAGCTTTCAGATCAATACCATAGGATCCTTTACCGGGGTACTTCACCATCAGTTCCATCCAGTGGCCCGTTTTATTATTGATTCTTACCTGCACTCTTTTACTATCAGGCATTGCCGGTGCAGCTGGCTGGTTTTTATATCGGATTTCACCATTTCCGTCAATCCCCGAACCGGATGCCGGTCTTCCTTCATTATGATTCACCACATCGCCATTGCCACTGCCATTGGCGACAAAAGCATTCGGACTATTGATCAATACATCTCCGTTCCCGGATTTCTGTACCCTGACTTTATTGGCTAATAATTCACCGGCTTTCAAATCACCGTTGCCAGATTTTTCAATATCCATTTCCTCCACATTTCCCTGCAGGATGATTTCACCGTTGCCACCGCCCTTTATTTGTATTGACCGGCCACTGATACCAACGACACTGATATCGCTGTTGGCAAAATGCTTTAATACGGTGAGCGCGGGCATGCTGATTTTTATATTAATATTCGTTGCTTCGATATACATCCGGTTATTTTCATTTCCTTCCAGTTCCATTTTCAGCTCTTCATTATTATTGGATACCCGAAGCAGGCTGTTCAGGTTATCATCAATAGTCACCGAAACCGAAAAAGGTTTGCCCAATTCCACCTTGATTTTACCATGCAGATCCCTGATGTTTATTTTTTCAAAGTTGTCGTAGTTGAATGTCTGACTCAGCAGCACGCCTGACCCTTTCAGCGGTTTGTTCTGTGCCGTAACATTCAGACTACCCATTACCAGTATCACCGCCACAGCCGTTTTGATCATTGGCCTGCTGCTGATTTTTTTTCTGTTTACAATCCATTGATCAAGTGAATACCTTCCGCCACCGGCGAAAAGCACCAGCAGGAAGCCCATGAAGAGGGTGTTCTGGAAATACATACCACTTAATGGCTCCGGATTGTCATACCATAAAAAGGCAATCACAAAAAACTGGAAGACGAGTTGAAGGGCATTGAATCTGGTGAGTAACCCCAATGCAATTCCGATACCCCCGACAAATTCACCCCAGGAAGCGAGGGTAGCCCAGAATGCCGGTGAGGGAAAAGTAAATCCGAGTCCGGCCACCTGGTCATTGAACCAGCCTGGTGCTGCCAATGTATTCATTTTAGGCCAGCCGGCATGGATGGCGATACTTATTCCCAGGTGAAGGCGGAACAAGAGCCAGCCCAGGTTGAGGATTCGGTTATCATTCAAAGAAGACCCGAAGAGGAACTGATACATTGATTTTTTCATGACTTTCATTTTATTGATGTAGGACACAAAAATGCAGTGGCGGGAAGGGCTGGTCGCTGCAAATCATCATTTAAGACCAGGAGAATAAGTATCAGATCTTATGAAAGGGTATTAATTCTTCTAACCTGTTCAGGGCCATGGGAAATTGGAAGGGGATTTCTCGCTTCGCGTGTAATATCGCTACACGATATATAGAGAGAGGAACACGGAAGCCGTCGGCCAAAGCCTATGGCGGCGGACGATGACGCGGATTGAACGCCTGCCTGCCGGCAGGCAGGGTTAAATCTCTTTACCCGCAGGGCTTTTCTTTAAGTTAAACAACATTTCTGCTGTCGTATCATTTATTGCTTTTGCATCACTTTAGCAGGACTACTGACCCCTTTTTTTAGTTTTTCAGCAATGAGCAGGGATCGTTCAATCTTTTTATCGGATGACTTCACCATATTAACGAGGGCGATCAGTCCTCTTTTATTACCTGGGGTGAGTGTATTGAATATTTTTTCTGCAGCCGGATCCGTGGCCAGGACCTCCGCAAATTCCTCCGGTACCGAAAACTGCAGTTCCGTATCATCCTTTTTTAGTTGCAGTTTTACAATACTGCCCGCTTTGAGTTGAAGGGCTTTCAGGTGCTGGCTGCCAATCATCACATAATACATCCCTTCTTTGGTGCGCATGATGGCTGCATGGATCTTGTATTGATCATTGAACTGACAGATGATCCTTTTATTTCCACCTGATGTCAGTTTTTTCACATCAGCCGCGCTGAGCTGGATATAATGCATATACCCACGGGCGGGTTTTTGTATGGTATAGGGTGTGGCCACTATTGTTTGCTGAGCCATTCACGGGGTGTTAAACCGGTGGCTTTTTTGAAAGCCCTGTTGAAAGTGGCTTTGGAGTTAAACCCGCATTCAAAGGCAATAGAAAGCAGGGTTTGTTTCTTATGTTCTCCTTTTTCAAATAAAGATTTGACTTCTTCCAGCCGGTACTTGTTTACCCAATCATTGAAATTCATGCCGAAACCTTTGTTGATCACCATGGATAACAAAGAAGGATTGGTTTGCAGTAGTTTGGCCATTTGTGTGAGGGAGAGCTCGGGATCCTGGTAGGATTTTTCCTCCTGCATCATTTTTTCCAGTCTGGGCTTCCATTGACTAACCAGTTCACTGCTTTGGTTCTGTTCTTTTGAATCGCTTACAATATCGATGACATTCGCATCTTCTGTGTACTGGTTTTCATCGATACCCGGCCCTCTTTGCTCCAGCAGCAGGGTGGGCTTGTAACTGACGAGGTTGGCCCTGAAGGGTACCCTGGTTTCCACTGAATTGGCATAACCGGTAATGGCGATATAATAAAAGATGAGGGCAAAGACCATAAAATACCACCATATATCCCCATACCAGAGGTTGAAAAATTCGCCGAGAATAAAAAAGGTCACCCGCACCAATAACATGATCAGGAAGGCCATTAAAAAATTCCGGACCCAGCGGTACATCACTACTTCTGCATAACTGACCAGTTGTACGATCAGTTTTTTATAGAGACTATAATACCGCAGGGAGAGAATAAAATAAGTGAACATGGATACAAACCCGGTGACCTGGTACCAGGTATCAAAATCGGGGTCGGTACCGTTGGCCAGGAAAAAATATTTTTTAAATACCAGTTTATCCGTCACCACCATTACGATACTAAATAGCAGGTAGAGGATACCGGGGAGCAGGTGCCAGAATTCTTTTTTTCCAAAACGAAATGAAGGATTCAACAGGCTTTGCACATAAAAAAAGATGACGGGCCCGATAAAATAGAGTTGCTGAAAGGGAACATAGAAAAGGATATCCCGGTAGGGCTGGTTATCATACCAGCCGCCAAAGCCCAGCATCCAGGGGCTGATATACAATACACAGAGCAGTAAAAATAAACTCAACCATTGATCTGCACGTGTTTCATTGACCTTTCCCTTTCGGTATAAAAGAAAGGCATAGACGAGGCCATGAATAAAGAAAACCAGCAGCAGCGAGCTTTGTAAGCCAAATTCGAATAGCATATGTGGAAGATAATACTTGCGGGGGAAACAAGTGAGAGGCTATTTTGTTTGGGGGCTGCTAAAGTGATTTTACCGCAGAGAAAAGAGTAAACAGAGGTTTCGCTGAGATATTTCTATTCTTGCCTGCAAAATTCAATACAGCGAATATGAGGATTAGCCGTTAAATCTCTCTGCGTAACCTTTGCGCTCTCCTTTCTCTGCGGTTAAAAATAAAAAAGGCCGGGTAGAAACCCGGCCCGTTCAATCTATGATTCCCTTAAGTTATTCTTTGTCTTTTTTCAGGCTCATGCTCCTGTTGATGGTAAAACCAAAGGACACATTACTGAAATTGAATTTTTTATAGCTGTCATCCGGCCGCATAGGGTTGCGGGCCAGCTGGTCAACCAGAGATGACTGTACAGTATTACCAATAAAGAACTGGAAGAGGTGACCACCGGTATTGAGTTCCAGACCCAGTGAAATCAAATCAGGGTTATAACTCACTACCGCTCCGCTCTTGGTGATCAGGTTCTCGTGCATGTTCAGCTGGCGGCTGTATTCAAAAGTCAGGTTCTTGTTCGAAGTCATTTTTAATTTACCTGCCAGTCCGAGAGAATACACCATATTACTGTTATTGATACCGTAAGGAACAGTATTGAAATGCACTACTGTTGGCATGACCTGCAGGGAGAACTTATCAGAGAACTTGCGGGCGATCAGCAGTTGGTGTACAAAAGCCCATTTATTCCATGACAGGGTTATATCGGGGTCTTTGGTAGTATTTACATGAGCCAAAGAGTACCAGCCCAGAGAAATTGGCATGCCGCCCTTTCCGGTTTCCTGGCGAAGGATTCTGAACTTCGCCCAGCCTTCGTAACGGGATCTGCCTGCTGCTGCCAGTCCGAGGTTAAGGTAATTAGCAGGTGAATAATCGAATGACAGATAGGTTTGTGCCACACCGGAGTTGATACCAAAGAGTTGCCCGAGGTTCTGGGATCCACCGTCTTTTAACCAAAGGGAGCTGAAGTGGTGGGAGACCATGAACTGCAGGGTGCTCTTACTGACTATTTCTACGCTTTGCTGATTAACAATCTTGGTAGCATTGAAAGTTACTTTTACTTTCTTTTTAGCAGGCGCCGCTTTTTCTTCCGGGGCATCCTGTGCCATGGTTGACAAAATCAAACCCAGGAACACAACCGGAAGCAGCAATATCTTTTTCATAATACCTTTTTTAATTGTTAGTGATTAGTTTGTACAGGATTTGATCGCCATTATTGTGGCTGTCCCTGTGCAATCCATTCTTTGAATTTATTAATGGTACAGGTTGTAAGGCTTAATGCACCACCGGGGTGACCAGTAGAGCCACCACTATTCATGATGGAAGTAAGTTTGTCCTTAGCTGTAACCATTTTGGTATAATCCAGTGCTGCTGCAATGCCGCCATGACAGGTGGCGCCTTTACAACTACTGGTATAAATGGGCACGATATCACGTGTATAAGTAAGTGCTCCTGTAACAGTACAACCGGCGCCATCATCATAGGGGTCACCCTGTGCGATCCACCTTTTAATGATATTTTTTTCGCTGGGGTTGAAATCAATTTGTCCGCCACCGGGGTGTGAGCCGCCATTTACCCATGCTTCAAACTGGGAGCGTCTGGCCAGAATGGCATCATAAAAGATGGTATTGGTACGTTGATCGGAGAACAACACCGCACGAATGGTTACGCTTGTATTATGGCAACCGCAGGGACCAGCCGTTACAATAGGTACCACTTCGTTCCGGAATGAAACGCGGGGCAGTTCCAGGATATCTTCTTTATTCTTGTAGCAGGAGGACAGCAGATAAACCATCATGGAAGTCATCACACCTGCCAGTATTATTTTCTTTTTCATATCTGAAATTTTAAAGTAGTTAATGAGGGTTTATGGCAGAATGATGTTTCCGGTTTTGCGGTATTTGAAGATACCTGCGCCGGTTGGGCCATATTTCCATACAGAAGGAATATTAGGATCAGCAAAGTACCATGCTTTGATGATCGCAATCTCTGATGGTTTCAGTCCACCGTCATCATACGCCATACCACCCTGTTGACTGCTGCTGTAAACACCGGTGTAAGGATTCGCTACCAAAATGGTTGAATCCACACGGGAGATCATGGCACTGGCTGTATTCAGCGGATTACCACTTACATAATAAGTAACCAGTGTGCTGGGGTTAGTGTAAAGTATACTGTTGCTGCTGCGTTGTCCTTTGGGATAGTATACATCCAGCAAGATATCGTCATAGGTTTGCAGCGGGCCACGGGTACTGGCAGCTGACCTTGGTGTAGAGAATTTTTTCCAGGGTCTGAAGCTGTTATTGGCCAATGTATCGCTATAAAATTTACGTACGCTGTCTTTATAGGCATTCCATACCGTATTCCGCAGCGTGGAATTGCTGATCAGACAATAAGAAGTGATAGAACCTGATACCGGGTTTGTATAGAGATAGGTAGTTGTATCCGCTGTGGTCAGAGTTCCCAGTAAACCACCTCTGGCCCATCCGCCGGTAGCAGTGGCCTGGTTATGACAGTTGGCAGAACCGCAACCATCATTGATGATACGGATAGCAGCTGGTCTGTAATCCGCCAGGTCTGGTTTTTCTTTGGCACCATTCCGGATCCAGTTATACAGGATGGCTTTGTCGGTAGTACCCAGTTCATGATTGGAGTTCACCGGAGGCATCGCTTTGTCATAATCATTGGTGGTTACAAATTCCCAAAGTTTGCTGCCTTCAGGATTGCCGGCAACCACATACTTCATGATATCGGCATAAGTCTCGAAGCGGGGATTCACTCTTCCGCCATGGCAGTTGCCGGTATTGCAATATTCGCGAACAATGGATTGAACACCGCGAACTTTGATTACATCATTTACATCGGGTGTCAAATCTGCTTCTGCAACAGTGGTGTTGTCATAAAAAGAAGAAAACAGGGAAGAATCGGCACCGCCGGTATAAGCCCTGTTCAGATCCTTAATCAGGTCTCCTGTCTTTCTGCACTGGTACAGCGAAGTAGTGAGGAAAAAAACGCCCAGGAAAAGTGTGATCGCCTGGATAACTGTAACCTTTTTCATAAAACGTTAGTTTACTAATGAATTCCTTCTGCACAATAATTTCTTCAACCACGATTTCAAAAGTATTCAGGGCTGAATGACAGTAACATGACATATATAGGAGGTCAATATGACTTTTGTCACACGCACAACTAAACTCTGTCAAAAAAGATGGTTTGTGATAATACTCACAGATAAAAATGACAATTGTCATGGAAGGCTCCTGACAAGCTGGATAAGTTGCATCAGCCTTAAAAACTGAAGAAAATGGGAAACAAAAAAGACAATGCAGGTTCAAGGAGACAATTTTTTTCCTCCCTGATCAGCAAAAAAGAAACAGCAAAAATAAAAATGCTGACGCCTGATGGAAAACTGGTTGAAGTGGACAAAGACGTGATTGATGCGAGTGTCAATCGTCAAAAAGCCAGCAGCCAGGATATTTACAATTGGATGGAGAACCCTTCCAAAGATTAAATCTATTCATCACTACCATATTATATATATGAAACAAGAAGAGATCAATGAACAGGGCCGGCGGGATTTTTTAAAAACTGCTGCTATTGCCACACTGGCCGCTACGGCCTGCGGAAGCCTGGCTTGCTCCTGTTCATCTAAAAAAGCAGCCACCGGTGATAAGGTAAAACTCTTATCTCCAGAAGGAGAAATCGTAGAAATAGATTCTTCTTATCTCAACCACCAGGAACATATGGCCATTGTATCCAAACTGGAAGCCCGGGAAGGTATTGCGGGTAAAAAGTTTGTGATGGTAGTGGATCTGGCCCGTTGTAAAAATGCACGTAAATGTATCAGTGCCTGTCAGAAATGGCATTACCGGCCTGAAGAAACCGAGTGGTTAACTGTCAAACTTTTAAAAGACAGTGACAAAGCAGCTCCCTACTGGTTCCCCAAACAGTGTTTTCATTGCGACAATCCGCCCTGTGTAAAGGTTTGTCCGGTAGATGCCACTTTCAAAAGGCAGGATGGATTAGTGCTGATTGATAATAACCGTTGTATCGGCTGTAAATTCTGTATGGCCGCCTGTCCCTATTCCACCAGGGTGTTCAACTGGAATGAACCGGAATTATCACTCGATATCCGCGACCTGGCTTATAACCCTGAAACCGGTATCCCAGCTAAAGTAGGTACTGTCGAAAAATGTGATTTCTGTCCGGACCGTGCCCGTGAAGGCCTGCTCCCTCCTTGTGTGGAAGCCTGTCCGAATGGTGTTTTCTATTTCGGTGATGAAAATGAAGACGCAGTTTGTAACGGAGAGGAAACCGTCAGTTTTACCCAATTGATAAAAGATAAAGGCGGTTATCGCTATATGGAAGAACTGGGTACCAAACCCAGGGTGTACTACCTGCCGCCAAAAGACAGACAGTTCCCTGTGGAAAGAGGTTATGAAGACCTTGATTCCAATCTTAAAAAACGGTTCGAATCAGTGATGGAGCCGGATAAACAAAAAGACTAAAAGGTTAACTGATCATCTTCAAAGTATTTATTATGGAACTCAATTCATATCAGCAAAAAGCTTTTCAGCATCAGCGCCCGTTTTTAGAAAAATACGGAAAGTTGAACTGGCTACTTACTTTTTTCTTCCTGATCTGGATCGCAGGTGGCGCCTACGCATTGTACCTGCAGATCGCCAAAGGACATGGTGTAACAGGGATGCGTGATAATGTGGTGTGGGGGTTGTTCATCGTCAATTTTATTTTCTTTATCGGATTAAGCTATGCCGGTGCCATCATTGCCGGTGTGCTTCACCTGCTCAAAGTGCCCTGGGGAAAACCCTTTATCCGGCTGGCGCAAATGATGACCATTATCTCTGTGATCGTAGGCCCCATCTTTATATTACTGTGTGTGGGCCGCTTCGATCGCTTGCACCACCTGTTTATTTATCCGCGTATCCAGTCGCCCATGACCTGGGATGTAATGGCAGTGGTTACTTTTTTTGCAGGTGCCGTTTTGTTTTTATACCTGGCTTTGATCAAGGACCTGGCCGTTTACAGAGATGCAGGTTTGAAAGGCCCCAAATGGAGACAAAAACTCTATAAGTTTTTTGCCATTGGTTATCGTGGAGGTGCCAGTCAGAAAAGACACCTGATCATTTCTCAGAACCTGATGGCCATTATCATGATTCCCTTGTCCATTATTGTAGCTTCCATCCTTTCCTGGATTTTTGGAATGACCCTGCGTCCGGGTTGGCATAGCACCATTTTCGGACCTTATTTCGTACTCGGTGCCCTTTATTCCGGTACCGGTGTACTGATCGTAGCCATGTGGTATTATCGCCGGTCTCACAAACTGGATCAATACCTTACTGATCAGATCTTCCGCTATATGGGATATGCCATGATGGTACTGGCAGCCGCTTATGGCTATTTTACTTTCTCTGAATATTTCACCGGATGGTTTGGTTCTGAAAAATGGGACAACGAGCTGATCCATAAATTATTTAGTCCGCAGGAATATGGCTGGTGGACCCTTTTTGCCAACCTGGCCGGTATTGTATTTCCGATCCTGGTGGTAGCCATTCCTGCCACCCGCAAAACCAACTGGATTACCGCAGCTGCTTTGATCATGGTGCTGGCCATGTGGGTGAAACGATACTTGATCATTGTGCCAACTTTAGAATCCACCCTGCTTCCTATGCAGGATACGCGTACGGAATATGTAAAATATTCAGCCACCTGGCCTGAATGGTTACTGACTGGTGCCGGTCTGGCTTCTTTCTTCCTGTTCTTCCTGCTGATGTCGAAGTTTGTGACCATTGTACCGGTATCCGGACTGGAAGAAACAGACCATACCCATAAACATGTGAAAGCACCTGAACTGACCAACGCCACCAAAGAAGATATTCAACCAGCATAAAAAAGTATTATGAGAACGCTATTTGCATCAAACAATAAACCAGCCCGGCGCCAAGAGCGGGGCATCCTGGTCCTGCTTTTATGTTTGCTGTTTAGTCCCCTGCTGTTAAAAGCACAGGGCGACACTACACAGCCTGCCGCAACTGATACCACAGCAGTCGCTGCCACAACAGAGGAAGCAGCCGCTCCGGAAATGATTTCCCCTTCCATCAGCCTCACCGGTATCCAGCAAGCTAATAACAGTATCATCATCAAAGCAGCCCTCAAGGCCAAAGCAAACGGACAGTTTTACCAGTTATACCGGATGAAACTGCAGGCTTTTGCCGTGAACGGAGAAGAAGAAATTCCTTTGGGTCATGTGATCACCGACGGAATGGGAAAGGCCATCTTTACTATAAAAAATGACAGCCTTCCTGCTGATGCCGAAGGTAAACTCAACTTCAAAGTAGTATTTGCCGGAAATAAGATGATGGATCCAGCAGAAGAAGTTTTATCTTTTAAAAAGGCTAAACTGGAAATCACCCCGGTTAAAGAAGATTCACTGATGAGTGTGCAGGTGAAACTGGTTGATGGGGCAGGAAACCCGGTAAAAGATGCTACTGTAGGCATTTTTGTAAAAAGACTGATCCAGCCTCAAAAACTGGGAGAAGCCACTACTGATGAAAACGGGGAAGCGGTAATAGAATTTCCCAATGGTATTCCCGGTGATGAAAAAGGCAACCTGACCATCATCGGCCGGGTAGATGAAAACGAAACATTCGGTAACCTGGAAGCTTCATCCGTACAGCCCTGGGGTGTTGCAGTTTCCAATAAATCTGTAGAACAACCCCGTGCTTTATGGAGTAGTCACCCTCCGCTCTGGATGCTGATAACTTTTATTGTACTGATGGCAGCCGTTTGGGGGCATTACATCGTCATAGTATATGAAATGTTTCGCCTGCGGAAAGAAGAACCCCATACGGAACCTCAAAAAAACTAACCAACTCAACACATAATCAACTATTTAAACTGTAAAAAAACAAAAATCATGAAGACTAAACTTTCAACATTTGCTCTCGGTCTGACTGCCCTGGCTTTTATGGCCTTTGGTACTAAATCTTTTTTTCAGCAAAAACCCTGGCCCGTACCCGATGCACAGAAGAATAAAGTAAATCCGCTGAAGGGTGATGCCGCTTCCATTGAAAAAGGGAAAGCCCTTTGGAGTCAGCATTGCAAATCCTGTCATGGAACAAAAGGCAAAGGTGATGGACCAAAAGCTTCACAACTGGATACTGATTGTGGTGACTTTACCAAAGCTACTTTCCAGTCCCAGACCGATGGTGCCTTGTTTTATAAAACCTCTGAGGGCCGGGATGATATGCCTTCTTACAAAAAGAAAATTCCGGATGCCAATGATATCTGGTCTCTTGTAAATTATATGAGGACCCTGAAATAATCGGTATCACATCTCTTTTTACAGACCGCCAATCGGCGGTCTTTTTTTTGCCTTGGATAATTTATCCGATTTTGTGTGACTTAACAGAAACAATGACCGGAAACCGCCCCGCTGCGATCGGATTTATTTTCATTACCCTGCTCATTGATGTCATGGGCTGGGGACTGATCATTCCGGTGATGCCAAGGCTGATCTCTGAATTAAAAGGGATTCCGGTAAATGAAGCCAGTGCTGATGGTGCCCTGCTGATTGCAGCTTATGCATTCACTCAGTTTCTGTTTGCTCCTGTAATTGGTAATCTGAGCGACCAGTTTGGTCGAAGACCGGTATTACTTTCTTCCCTGCTGGGTTTTGGCATTGATTATATCATTCTGGCCCTTGCCCCTGATTATAGCTGGTTATTTCTGGGTCGTGTGATTGCCGGTATCACCGGTGCCAGTTTCACCACGGCCGCTGCGTATATCGCAGATATCAGTACCCCGGAAACCAGAACCAAAAATTTTGGAATGATCGGGGCTGCCTTTGGTTTGGGATTTATCATTGGTCCTGCATTAGGCGGTTTACTCGCCGGACTGGGAACAAGAGCTCCGTTTTATGCCGCAGCCGGTCTTTGTTTGCTGAATGCCCTCTATGGCTATTTTATATTACCGGAATCTCTGGCTCCGGAGAACCGCCGAAAGTTTCAATGGAAAAGAGCGAACCCGATCGGTTCATTATTATTTCTTCGCAAAACACCTTCTATCAGCGGACTGGCACTCTGTTATTTCCTGATCTACCTGGCTGCACAAGCCGTGCAGGGCAATTGGAGTTTTTATACGACTTACCGTTTCAAATGGACAGAAGGGATTGTGGGTGCATCCCTGGCTGTGGTGGGATTACTGGTTGGTGCCGTACAGGGTGGTTTAACCCGGGTAATAAATCCAAAACTGGGGAATGAAAAAAGTATTTACCTCGGTTTGGCTTTATACACGGTGGGGCTTATCCTGTTTGGACTGGCCGATCAGGGTTGGCTGATGTTTGTATTCTTATTGCCTTATTGTTTGGGGGGTATTGCCGGTCCATCGCTACAGGCAACTCTGGCCGAGCATGTATTACCTAATCAGCAGGGGGCCTTGCAGGGGGCGCTAACCAGTTTGATGAGTTTAACCACGATCATTGGTCCGATGATCATGAACAATCTCTTTACTTATTTTACCAGTAAAAATGCACCCTTTCATTTTCCGGGTGTATCGTTTGAACTGGGGGCTTTGTTTATGCTGATGAGCTTGCTAATTGCGTGGAATCTTTTTAGGAAAGAAAGAAGAGCCCGGGCAGAAAAAGCCGGTTAAGCCGTACGCTATCACTAATTATTATCATGCCGAAGGATGATATAGGGCATTGTTACAGGGTGCCGCAGAGCGGAACTTTACATTCTTCCGATTTCTGCCATCCCTGATACATGCGATTGCCCGCCTATTATTTGATTCATTAAAACATTATTTATGTCAGCCAAGACTCCATTTCTTGCCATGGAAACCGCTCCTGCCCGCGCAGAGCTGGAAACATGGGTACAACAAATTGCCACTTATTGCGCTGCAGATAAAGTACACTGGTGCGATGGATCCAAAGAAGAGTATGACCAGCTTTGCCAGTTACTGGTGCAGAAAGGCACATTTATTCCATTGAATCCTGAAAAAAGGCCCAATAGTTTTGCCTGCTTCAGCGACCCCAGCGATGTGGCGCGTGTAGAAGACAAAACTTTTATCTGTAGTTTAAGAAAAGAAGATGCAGGCCCAACCAATAACTGGATGGAGCCGGTAGCGATGAAGAAAATCCTGGAAGGACTGATGCAGGGTTGTATGAAGGGAAGGACCCTGTATGTGATTCCATTCTGCATGGGACCGGTTGGTTCACCGCTCTCCCGTTATGGCGTACAGCTGACCGACTCTGAATATGTATGTGTGAACATGTATATTATGACGAGGATGGGAGAAAAAATTCTTCCTTATCTGAAAAACAAGGGTTACGTGAAATGCCTGCATACGGTTGGGGCGCCTTTAAAAGAAGGTCAGGAAGACAGCAGCTGGCCCTGCAATCCCGATGTAAAATATATTTCCCATTTCCCGGAGGAAAGAGTGATTGTTTCTTACGGTAGCGGTTATGGTGGTAATGCCCTGATGGGTAAAAAATGTTTTGCACTCCGGATCGCTTCAGTAATGGGACGTGAAGAAGGCTGGCTGGCCGAACACATGCTGATCCTCGGTTTGGAATCACCTGAAAAAGAAAAGACTTATGTAGCCGCTGCATTTCCGAGTGCCTGTGGCAAGACCAATTTTGCCATGATGATTCCGCCTAAAGAATTTGAAGGCTGGAAAATCAGTACCGTGGGAGATGATATAGCGTGGATCCATAAAGGGGAAGATGGATGTTTGTATGCCATCAATCCTGAAGCCGGTTATTTTGGTGTAGCACCAGGTACCAATTATAAAACGAACCCCAATGCCATGGAGAGCATCCGGGCGAATACCATATTTACCAATGTGGCCATCACAGCGGATAAAGATGTTTGGTGGGAAGGACTGACCAAAGAAATACCCGAAGGACTGACCGACTGGCATGGAAAACCATGGGATCCGCAGGGAGGAAAACCCGCGGCTCACCCGAATTCCCGCTTTACAGCGCCGGCTATGCAGAATCCTGCTATTGACAGTGACTGGGATAATCCCAAAGGTGTCCCCATTTCAGGATTTATTTTCGGAGGAAGAAGAAGCAGTGGCGTGCCATTGGTGTACCAGTCATTCAACTGGAGCTTCGGCGTTTACCTGGCCACCACCATGGGAAGTGAAATGACGGCTGCAGCTTTTGGAGAAATCGGCAAAGTGCGCCGTGATCCATTTGCCATGCTGCCATTTATGGGATATCATATTGGTGATTACGTGAATCACTGGTTACAGTTTGGCCGTGATCTTCCCAATGCGCCAAGAATATTCGGTGTAAACTGGTTCAGCAAAAATGAAAAAGGAGAATTCATGTGGCCCGGATTCGGACAAAATGTTCGGGTATTGAAATGGATTGTGGAAAGGATTCGTGGCAGGGCTTCTTCTGTGGAAAGTCCGCTGGGCTGGATGCCGCGTTATGAAGACATGGACTGGACCGGAATGGAAAATTTCAGCAAAGAGGACTTTGAAAAGATCATGACCGTTGACCGGGAAGCTGGTAAGAAAGAACTGCTTTCTCACGAAGAACTCTTTGAAAGAACTTATGATAAATTGCCGAAAGAAATCTTCTTTATGAGAGAGCTGCTGCTCTCTGCGCTCTGGCGTTCTCCTGAAAAATGGAGGATGGAGGCTGAAAGAGGATAGACCTTTACCGATTGCTTCGAACATCAGTTATTTCCCGCAGTACAATACTGCGGGAAAACTGATGCACTTAAAATTTTAATGATGCCAGGCTGGTTACATGATCTTTTTACCAATACTTCCATTGCACAAACGGTGATCGTTTACGGTCTGGTGATTTCAGCCGGTATCTGGCTGGGCCGGTTAAAAATTGCCGGTGTTTCCCTTGGTATTACCTGGGTACTGTTTGCCGGTTTGATCTTTTCCTACTTCGGTTTGGAAACAGATAAGAATACTTTGCATTTTTTGAAAGAATTCGGGCTGGTATTAT
>Ga0209174_10000193_pt1 | contig 47048 bp, 43 predicted proteins | sample JI91814BDNA_FD_187505 | JGI IMG/M metagenome (GOLD analysis project Ga0209174, IMG submission 187505) | Wastewater effluent complex algal communities from Wisconsin, to seasonally profile nutrient transformation and Carbon sequestration -... | ecosystem: Engineered > WWTP > Effluent > Algae...
CTTCGGAAAAGGAAGTAGTAGCCACCGATGAAGCGATGCTGCAAACAGATATCGTGGCAACCGTTCAAACTGCTCAAAAAGTAGACACTCCGGTCGAGCAAAAGAGTCTCGTTAAAGAGGGTGGCGAAGGAGAAAAAGTTGCGGCAACTGTGGAATCTAAAGGGATAGAGAATGTTGCCGAACAAGCTGTGGTGGTTCAAGCCGAGGAGAAGCCTGTAGAAGCGAATCAACAGGTGGATGAGGCAGCGGTTGAAGAGGTCGCCCAAGTTGACCCTCGCGTTCACGAACACCGCGAGCGACGTCGCAAAGACGAAGTTGTCAGCAAATCGGATACTGGTCCGAAGGTTGCACCTGCTGTAGCGCAATCACAACAACAAACCAAAGTTGAAGCTAAAAAAGAGACGAAAGTTGAGCATCAAGAATCCGTTTTGGGTAAACCAACTCAAAACATGGAAGAAGTGAAAACGAACCGTCGCTCTCGCAAAGAACGCTTGGCAGAAAACGCCGAAAACCCTCAAGGCAATGATGGTCAAAAGGGAATTTCGGATGAACTCTCTGATCGCCAAGTTGGACAGAAGCCAGATGTTTCGGTGAAGCCGCCTGAACAGCCACTTGAAGTTCAGCAGTCACCTTCAGCTACCGCGACACCGCAAATTGTGGCTCCCCCAGCACCTCAAGCTCCGGTAGCTTCGACGGGCAGCGCCGAATTGCGTGGTGGTGATCGTGCTCAAGGAATCAATGGCGTTCAAAACAATTCGAACAGCACTCAGAGGTCCGAAGGGAATACCGAATCGGCAAATCGAACTGATGCAGCTCAGAAGAACGCAAATGCCAAGAAAACCGAGGAAAAATCGGGCGTTGATCAACGTCAGCAAATTCGCTTGATCCAACGCGTTGCGCGTGGATTCGAGAGAATCGGAGAGCAGGGGGGCAACATTCGGCTCCGTTTGCATCCGCCTGAACTCGGTAGTTTGGCTATGACGGTTCGTGTTGAAGGCAAGACTCTCTCCGCCGAAATTGTGACTGAAACTGTGCAAGCTCGCCAAGCTCTAGTAGATAATCTCCCGCAGCTAAAACAGCAGCTCTCGGAGAGTGGTTTAACGATCGAAAAATTCGACGTACGGGTTATGGATCAACAGTCCCAATTTTCGGGGCAGACGTTTTCTGGTCAATCGTCCGGACAAAATAGTAGTCAGTCTTCAGGGAGTTGGAATCAATCCTCCAACCGTAGAACAGAGACTTTGAAGACTGCGAGTGGGCGGACTAGCGCCTATGAGGCTGTAGGTCTACCAACCTCCTTAGCAACTGGCAATTTAAGTCGCAGTTTGGATGTTGAAGTTTGATGTAGCCACATGGTGGCAAATGAACTAAAAGACGAGGCTTCAAGGCCTAGCTGTTGAATATTAGTGGAAATCGTAGGGTCGCAGGTGATATATGTCTCGAATTGGTGAAACCAGCACATCGACAGCCAGTTCTTCGTCCAGCTCAGGAACAAAAGGTAACGACTTTCGCGATGTGGATTTGAATCAGTTCTTGTCGTTGCTAATTACTGAAATGCAGAACCAAGACCCGTTGAACCCTACCAGTAACAGTGAGTTCTTGCAGCAGGTAAGTCAGATTCGTTCGATCGGAGCCACGAATCAATTGACGGAATCTCTAACGGCTCTTACTTCTGGTAGCGGACTTTCAACAGCTAGCAATCTCATCGGAAAAGAGATTGACGCGATCGATACCGATGGCAAAGAGGTTGTTGGAACAGTGGATAAAGTGACTGTCGAAGTTGATGCGGAGAATCGGGATAATCGTCAAATTCGATTGCACGTTGGAAATCAAAAGGTCGATATGGACAATATCCGTGAGATCCGAGAGCCAGAAGCAGCGTAACGTTTTCCAACGTCGACTCTTCTTCGGCACACGTCACAATATTGCTTGCCAATCGAATTGCTGATCTTGCGGATAACCAAACGGATCGAATGGAGCAGTCACAATATGTGATTCTCCGCATCTTGGTTTTCTGCTGGAGAATTCGGCGATGGGTTTAGCTTCATCGTTAAGTACCGCGTTGACGGGCATGAACGCTGCGGAAACGCAGATCGACGTGTTGGGTAATAACCTAGCTAACTCGCAGACCGTAGGTTTTAAGGCCTCTGAAATCGTCTTTGCGACCCAGTTTTTGCAGACGTTATCTTTGGGTGCGGCTCCTAGCGATGACAATGGTGGTGCTAACCCAAGACAGACGGGTTTGGGTGTTCAGGTTGCCGCTATTACACCCCGCTTTACTCAAGGTACGATCGAAATCAGTTCGACGCCTTCTGACTTGGCTATTCAGGGTGACGGCTTCTTCATGGTTCAGGCGTCGGGTGACGAACGCCTTTACACTCGCACGGGTATTTTCAAGCTCAACAGCGAAAACCAATTGGTGACTCCCACGGGTAACCGTTTGTTGGGCTTCGGCGTCGACGAAAACTTCGACATTCAAACGACTCAGTTGGTGCCACTTGAAATCAAGCTTGGTACTGAGGCGGTTGCGCAAGCGACCACCGAAGTCACGATGGAAGGTACGCTGACACCCCAAGGCGAATTAGCAGATACTGCTGCGGTGTTGCAAAGTGCGGTTCTTGGGAATGGAGCGATTCCGCAACCTGATTCCGATTCGATCGACATCGCCATTGCTGATACACCGAACGTAGGTGGCACATCAGTTGTTAACTCCGACACGGGTGGTACGCATCCAGAAAATACGACCTACAAATATCGCATTGCCTATGTCGATTCGGCAGGTACCGAAAGTGTGGCGAGCAACGTCATTACTGTGACGACTCCAGCAGGTAACGCGAATGCGGACAACTCGATTACATTGAACAATTTGCCAGCTGCGACTTCACAGTACAGCGACATTCGTATTTATCGTACCGCAGCCAACGGCAATGACTATTTCTTGTTGACGGAACGAGCGGCTGGGGGAAGTTACACCGACAACAACAGTACGCCTTTGTCGTCCACTCCACTTGATACGACGACGCTCAACGGTAATTACAGTTACATGATTACCTACTTTCGAAACGGCGAACCTGAAACCCGTCCCTCCCCACTCATCGGGCCGCAAACGGTGGCGTCGGGCCGAATTAAATTGTCTGATTTCCCAACACCTCCACCTCCTGGTGGCGGTATTCCTCCTTACGATCAAATCCGGATTTACCGAAACCTCTCGAACAATCAAGAGAGTTTCTATTTGGTGGATACGATCGACATTGGTGAAACCTATACGGATAGCAAATCGGATGCTGAGATTAGCAATCTGACCGTTACGGGCAACAAAAAGGTGGACCTGGATGGTCCTACTGTGGACAGTAACACGCTATTGGTGGACATCGTACGCCGCGATGGGTTCGAATATAAATCGGCTTTCAAAGAAGGCACTTTGTCGTTCAATGGCCGCAAAGGTGGCCGTCTTCTGGACACTAGAGATCTTGAGATAACCAATACCACAACGGTTCAAGATCTAATGCGGTTTATGGAAGACTCGATGGGGTTGCAAAGTCCAGAAGACGATCCGACCAACCCGATCCCCAGTTCATTGAACAAAATTCCTGGTGAAACAGGGACTCTCGCGGCTGGTGCATATTTGCAAGATGGTAAGCTGCGATTTGTTTCGAATAACGGTATCGATAACGCTCTGAATATCGACTTGTCAGCATTTAAGTTGACGGATGCGTTTGGAGAGATCTCAACGCCGAACTTGGGCTTTGGAAAGTTGCAAGAGGCCAACGGTCAAAGTACCGTGGCCGACTTTATCTCCTATGACTCACTTGGTCTGCCTATTCGTATGCGTGTCACTTCGGTTTTGGAAAGACGCACCGATACCGAAACCGTCTATCGTTGGTACGCAGACTCGGCAGATAACTCGCCCGCCACGGGTGGTAAGATCAACGTAGGTACCGGTCTGATTCGCTTCGATGGTACTGGTAACTTCGTGGCTGCGTCGAACTCGTTGGTGGCCGTCGATCGATTGAATTTTCCTTCGGCGTCGCCGTTGCAATTCAATTTGGACTTTACCTCGATGAACGGTTTGGCCGTGGATAAGCCATCGATGGTGGCCTCACGCCAAAACGGTTCTCCTCCTGGGGTTCTATCAAGTTACCTCATTAGCGAAGATGGATTGATTCGCGGTGTGTTCTCCAACGGTGTGTCTCGTGACTTAGGCAAGATCCGTTTGGCTCGCTTCACCAACCCCGAAGGTTTGGAACAACGCGGTCAGAACTTGTATGCTCAGGGTATTAACACTGGTTTGCCTATTGAAGGTAGTCCAGGTGAAAACGGTATTGGTGGCGTTGTGTCGGGTGCGTTGGAATTGTCCAACACCGACATCGGTTCGGACTTGGTGAACCTAGTGTTAGCATCCACTCAGTACCGCAGTAACTCGCGTGTTATCTCCGCCACACAGCAGTTGTTCGACGAATTGCTCAACATTCGTCGTTAGTCAACTTACGATAAGGTTTAGAAAACCTGAGAAGGGAGTAGGTGCCGGGGGGCTGCCTACTCCCTTCGTTCGTTATGAGGCTGCTTCCTTCCAATCCAGCAACTTAATACGACAAGTAACATGCTGGTTGTGACTATCCCCAGAAGCATTCTCTGTCGCTTTTGAAATCGGACCCATAGTTTCGCTTAATGGCGCTAGATCAAATTGAATATTCGGTACTGTAACGCTTACCTTGTTCGCTTGCCGAGACACAGCTCCTTGACTCACGCATTGACGATCAAGTTCCAAGTATTCACGTACAAATGGTTCACCCTCTCTAGCCAAAGCGTCAGCAGTGTCGATCTGCACGAGCTCCCCTTGATGTAGGACCAAGATACGATCGGCAAATGACAATGCTGCTTCGATATCGTGTGTCACATACAACAGAGTGATCTTATATCGCTGCTGAGCCGCCAGAATATTGTCTTGCACACGTTGGCTCAGGCGTCGATCTAAATGAGTCAATGGTTCGTCCAAGAGCAACGTCTTTGGGCGTCGAATGAGAGCTCGAGCCAGTGCGACCCGCTGTTGTTCGCCACCAGACAATTGATCTGGCATTCTCTGGAGCAGCGAGCCGAGTTCCAGCCAGGAAACGAGCTCCTCAAAAAGTATCTTCCAATCAGAAGCATTCGTCTTCTTGCTTCTGGCAAAATGAATGTTCTCTTCCACTGTCAGATGGGGATAAAGCGAATTGTTCTGGAATAGCATACCCATGTTGCGTTCGTGCGGTGGAACTTGTTGAGCGTCTTGGCCATCGAGCCATAGGCTTCCCGAAGTGGGTGACTCTAAACCTGCGATTACCCGCATAAGCGTCGACTTGCCGCTGCCACTGGGACCGACAATGGCTAGTCTTTCGCCCGCTGTGACTCGGAACGAGATATCGCTTAACGCTGTGTGTCTTTGGAATTTTTTGGTGAGCGACTTTAACTCGATGGAAGTCATTCGGCCCTCAATTTGCAAAGCGAAAGGGAACATAGACGGCTCTTGTTCGCTGTTAAAGTATACCAGTTAGCCAAACCTTTGCGGTCTGTTCAGAGAAACGGACATTAACGGTTTTTCGCAAGGCATCTGTAAAGCCCAGTGGGTTCCGTTCATGCGGAATTCAGCGGATGGTGCAGGGATGACGATTGAAAGGAATGGAATACCATTACCTTGAATGGTGTTTTGGGTTGTCGATTGAATGGAAAGGATTGGGCCATGCGCAAGATGCTGTCACTGTGGACCGTTTCGCTTACGTTGACCGTTGCATTGAGCCTCTGTTCCCATTCCGTCGCTCAACAGCCGCTCCCAACAAACGGAGCGGATTGGTTGCGGGTTCAGATGGCCAAAGAAGCTGCAGCTCATGGCAAGTTGCCTGCCGGATATGTCGCTGCACCGTCGGGTAACGTCACCGTCGGTTATCAGCAAGATCCCGTGCTTTCACAGCCACCTGCCACCAATGTAATTCCGCCTGAAACACAAATTCAAATTAGCGGGGCTCAGCCCCCAGGACAAGAAACAACCCCGTCGCTGCAACCTAGCGCTCAACCTGCTAGCCCAACCCGAACAATTCCCGAATTGAGAGTTCCCAACACAAGTTTGCAAGGTGTGGGTACGGGAGTCCTTCCTGACGATGTGTTGAAAGAGTATCAGCTCAAGCAAATGGCCTTGCCTGTTGGCGTCAATCGCGATGGTGATTGGCTCGATATGTGTGCTTGCTGGCAGGCTTCAGGTATCTGCCACATGCCATTGTACTTTGAAGAGCCCATGTTGGAGCGTCATGGTCAACAACGCTATCCATGTCTGCAGCCTATGATTTCCGGTGTGCGTTTCATTGGTAACATCGCAATGTTGCCTTACTACATGCAGTTGGATCGCCCATGGGAAGAGCAATCGGTATTGGGGTCATATCGCCCTGGTACTTCCGCACCTGCACTCTATCATCGTCCTCCCTATCGAGCTGATGCGGTCACTGCAGAAGGTTTGGCAACCGCTGCGATTTTCATCGCAGTTCCGTAAGCCTCCGCAGTATTTGCATAAATCTCGTTTAACCCGTAGCCGTAGCGGAGCGAAGGCTAGGTTCGAAATCGACTCTTGCTGTTGCAAAGGCTCACGCAGTATGTGTTGGTAGTCGCCGTGCTCAGTGGGATGTGCCCAGTGCGATGTTGTAAGAGATAGCATCGTTCGCGGACCTAGCCTCCGCTGCGCTATGGCTACGGGTTAAACGATCCAAGTCATACCCACACACCGCACCCCTACATCTACTTCTGCTTTTGGCGTTGCTGGAGAGCTTTCTTTACGGATTCGAATTGATTCTTGAGCGACTTGGGAGGAGCGACACGAGGACCGGAGTCTTGTAGGTCGCGTACTTGGTCTTCATTGCCGGCCACAGCCCCTGCTTTCGATTTAGGAGGACGAAGCCCAAGACTACGTAACTCTTGTTCGGCAAGTTCTCGATTGCCGTTGCTTTTGTCGATCGTATCCATCGTCTTCTTCCAACGTTCTAAGAAACGATTGAGATCTTCTTTGGTCCAATTCATTTCTTTCAATAGCTCTGGGTCGGGTTGGTCCTTCTGACGCTCTAAGTAGTCGAGCGTTAAGTTGGTTGCCTCTTTGGCGTAATCTAAGTTCGCCGCTTGGGCTCCATCATTGGCATTGGTGCCTTCCGATTTATCGCCAGGAACAGAGCCATTGCGTGGCCCATCGGCCATACCAGGATTGGCGTTGCCACTCGCTTGGCTACCTGGATTCTGTCCAGGTTGACCCGCTTTGGATGGGTTCCCTTCGTTACCCGGCTGTCCTGCTTTGTTGCCATTGCCTTGTTGGTCTCCCGCTTGCGGTTGGCCGTTTGGAGTTTGTTGGCCATTCCCATTTTTCGGTTGTGAACCATTGGACTGTTCATTGCCAGCCTTATTGCTCGTATCAGGCTTGTTGCCCGCTGCATCTTGTCCTGCTCCGTCTTTGGAAGAGGATTCACCTTGCTTACCTGCGCCATCTTTCTCCCCTGTTCCGTCTTGCTGTCCAGCTCCATCTTTCTCGCCTGTACCTTCTTGCGATGGAGAGCCATCTTTAGCCTCAGCGCCGTTCATGGAATCTGATCCATCCTTAGAGGACGAACCATCTTTGGATTGAGAGCCATCTTTCGATTGAGAGCCTTGCTGAGAATCTTCGCCGGGTTTGGAATTCGACCCCTCTTTTGAACCCGAGTCATCTTTGGAATTGGCTCCATTTGAGGAGTCTTTGTTTTCTCCCGAATTCTCCTTCGCTTCAGGCTGTGAGTCGCCTTCTTTCCCTGATTCACCGTTCTTCTCAGGTTGCGATTCCTTTCCAGAGTTGTCTTGGTTTCCAGATGCGGAATCCTTTCCTGGCTTGGAATTGTCATCAGTCTTGCCACCGCTTTGGGAATCATCTTTATTGCCGGATTGGTTCCCTGCCGCAGCGTTCGACTCGCTACCGTTTTCGGGTTTGGGTTTGGACCCTGAGGGATCACCGTTCTTCTCACCCGATCCTTGATCGTTTTGAGATGCTGATTCCGAGTTGTTGTTCGAGATGTTATTCGAATCGGGCTTGCTAGACGAGTCGTTGTTAGGCTTTTGTCCGTTGCTGTTATTCGGATCCGCAGAGCCCTCTTCGTTCATCTTGCCATTGGGATCACCCTGGGGTTGATTGGCTTGATTAGGCTTTTGTCCATTGTTTTGTTGCTCACGCTGCATGCGTTGTTGAATGCGTTCCATGATGTCACCGTCATGGTCCGGTGGTGGTGCGTTATTGCCTTCGCCGCTTTCTGTGGTAGATGGCTGGGTCTTGGAATCGCTTCGTTCTCCCGTCTCTGATCCATCTGAACCTTGCGAGGGAGAGTTGTTCTCTTTTTGGTTTTCAGAGGGCTCGCCGCTGCTATTCCCACCACTGCTGTTATCGTTCTTGTCCGTAGACTTATCATCCATCGACTCGCTGCTTCCTTCGCTACCGCCAGAGCTATTGTTGGAGTTCGGTTTGGACGCATTGGATGAGTCGCCTGAAGACGAGGAATCACCGCTATTGTTGTCTGAGTTTTGTGACTTCGATGATGAGGCACCGTCCGACGATGAGCCTCCTCCCGAGTTGCCTGATTCGGATTTGTCACCGTTCTTGCCATTGTTGTTCGGTTGCGACTTCTCCGAGTTGCGTTGATTTTGCGGCGGAGATTTTTCTGGAGTCATCTCTTCGACTGGAGAGTTCTCCTCTTTTGAATTTCCTGCAGTCTTATCGGCCTTCTCTTCTTCGGTTGGCTCGATGATCTCAACTTCCAAAGATGTTGAGCGAGTGACATTGGGTTCTGGTGTTTCAGTACCGGGCTGATGTCGATTGTCTTTCGCAATAGCCGTCAACGTAATCTTCTCACCGTTCTGCAATCTCCATTTGGAAACTCGGATTTGGAACGATTTGTTCCAAGGATCTCGCAAGCCTTCGGGGTTCTCAAGCAGCTTCAGCGTTTCTAGCACGAAGCTCCCTTTCTTAATTTCCAAATCGACTTTCGCCAAACCATAGTCTGGATCCAAGGCATTGATCTGAACCGAGAGCGAGCCACGCGACGAGACGCGGAGCGGTGGTTCGGTTGACGCGGTGAGTCGAATTTCGGGCGCATAATCTCCCGTAACTCGCGTCGAGTAGAAGAGAGGATTGGGAGCCGTATTGCCTCCGACGTCTACCGCACGAAGCGTGTAGGTTTCCAAGGTTGGGTTGTCATGTTGACTATTGAGTCGAACGGTAAACGCAGCTTGCCCTTGATTACCGTCAATTTTGATCGGCTCGGTTCGCAATGAACGCTGCGGTTTGTTATCAGGTGTTTGGCTGTAAAATTCGATGAAGGTCTTTTTCGCATCGCCAGTCAATGAACTCAGCAACTCCACTCGAGTTCCTTCTACCGCTTCAAAATTACCATCTCCCATTTGTTCGCTGGCAGGAAGTTTCGTGTAGGCAGGATAGATGAGCCGTACTTTATCGATGGTTAATTGGGGTAGCGGATTAACTTTGAGCGAATAAGGGCCGGCGACGGCATCACCTGCCTCGATCCAATACTCGACATCTTGTTGAACGCCTCGGCCGTCCGTAGTCAACGTACCTTCATAAGATGAGCCAGCGACTTTAGGCAGAAGTTCCAAACGTTGATCGATGATTTGGCGATCGGCAGAAGTGAAGCGAACGAATACTTTCTCGTCGCTCAGTAAACCACGCGCTTCAACCTGTATGGGGCAGGGGAGCGATTGCGGAATGATCGAAGAGCCTGGCCGCACTTGTTGGATTTTAACTCGCGCTGGAGGAGCGATTGTTTTCCACGGGAATATGATGCGTTCCGCCGTGGTCCACGCACTTCGCGGTGCGACGAGCGAATACAGACTGACAAAGACGGTCAAGCTCAAAGCGATACCAATCGAAATGATCATCGGTCGAGTATCGAGCAACGCAGAGGAGTCGTGCGTTCGAAGTTGAGCAACTGCTTGGCGACCGACGGCTGCCACAACACCGCGCGGAGCTGAATTCGGTTCATGTTTGAGTTCCCACCAACTGATCAAACGATTCTTCAGTTCGGGGATGGCTTCCTCTACAACTTTGGCAGCGTAAAGCGGATGTATGCGATAGATAAAAAGCGGCAGAATGCGGCGGATAACCCAGAACAATGACAAACCGATCCAGGTCATCCAAAAGACATAACGGGCAAATGTGGGTAGGACCCACAGCCAATGGTCCAACAAAACGGCGACAGCCAAAACGGCCAATAGCGTGCACCACCACCAAGCAACATTTGCGGTTGCTTCCAGAAACTGTAAATGCCGAACCGTTTTCTGAAGTTCTGAATGCAACCAATCCGTTAACGTCCCTTTACCTTTTTCTGTGTTGTCAGAAACAGGCGTTGGACGCTCGGGTGTTGCGGAACCGAATGAAGATGAGGCAGTGGGCGTCGACATGTTTTCAATGCACGAAAAATGGGGAAAACGCCAGGAAGACGAGAAAAGTCGCTTAACTTTTATTATACCCGCTGGAGTGGGGAGGGGAGCCGCGGAAAGAGGCCGGAATTCAACGGAATGACAAAATTGGCTGGTTTCCCCTGCAAAAGCGGCTTATGCTCTCTCTTTTCCGGGGAAAATCAAAGTCCATAAAATTGGCCAAAATCGGCACCGATTTGCGGCAAGTCCTTACTGCAAAAGACGTTACGGCGGTACATTGTGAAGGATTGCTGGCCCGATTCCAGTGGCCGATTTTGGGGATGCGGTTTCAACCGGCAAGCGATTTTAATTGAGGCACACGCGGGCGATTTTTGGCTTTTTGGCGGAAACTTAGTATGTCATGCGGACCGACAGGCTGTGGTAGTGGAGTAACTGGGATTCAATCCGGATTTAGTGGCAAAGGACAAGCCTTCATTCGATTGCATCCCAGCGACCAAGTGGTCGTGGTAACGCAACCCACTCCCAAGGGAGCGAAGTTAATCATCGATGGTGTCGCGCTGGAAGTACGCGATGATGTCCCTGCGGGTCATAAGTTGGCCACCTGTGAAGTTCCTGTCGACCGCCCCGTGTTCAAGTATGGCTGGGCCATCGGCTTGGCCAGTCGACCTATTCACCCCGGCGAACATGTCCACACACACAACCTGCGCTGCGATCATCAAGTAGATCTTGAAGCATTGGCGACTGAAGTTCCGCCACCGCCAACTCCACGTGTGGGTGAAACGTTCCAAGGTTATGTTCGCAGCGACGGTCGAGTGGGAACACGAAACTATCTAGCGATCATCTCGTCGGTAAATTGCTCCGCTTCCGTAGCTCGACATATCGCGGACCGTTTTCGCGGAGATGAACTCGCTGCATTCGGAAACATCGATGGTGTGGTCGCTTTGAAACATGAAGGTGGATGCGCGATGGCATTCGATGGCCTGAAGCATCAAATGCTCAATCGTGTCTTAGGTGGTTATGCTCGTCATCCCAATATCGGCGGCTATTTGCTGGTCGGTTTGGGATGTGAACAAGGTTCGCTTGGGCATTTGATTTCCAGTCAACGACTCGCTCCGATTCGGTTGCCTGATGGACGAGAGGTTGGGGCCAAGACCAACGGCATTCCTGTACTGTCGATGCAAGATGAAGGTGGCACGCGTAAGACCATCGAAAAAGGTGTCGAGATGGTGGCGAGTTTATTGCCACAAGTTAACGATGTAAGACGCCAAACGGCTAGCGCTAGTCACTTGTGTGTTGGTTTGGAATGCGGTGGCTCCGATGGTTACTCAGGCGTGACCGCCAATCCGGCTGTCGGTGCCTGTGCCGATCGTATTGTGGCCGCTGGCGGAACAGCCATCTTGTCGGAAACCACGGAAATCTACGGGGCCGAGCATCTGCTCACCCGCCGCTCGCGAACTCCGGAAGTCGGCAAGAAGCTCTTGGCGCTGATCGATTGGTGGAAATGGTATTGTGGAATTTTCGGACAAGAATTCGACAACAATCCCTCGGTCGGGAACAAAGCGGGTGGGCTCACAACGATCGCCGAAAAATCGCTCGGAGCTGTGGCAAAAGGTGGCAGCACCATTCTCGAAGATGTGTTCGGTTATGCAGAGCCCGTAACTACCAAAGGCTTCGTCGTAATGGATAGCCCCGGTTACGATCCTGCCAGCGTCGCTGGGATGGTGGCGGGGGGGGCCAATGTCGTTTTGTTTACAACGGGCCGCGGAAGTTGTTTCGGGTGTAAACCCGTTCCGAGCCTGAAAATTGCGAGTAATTCGCAACTTTATCACCGCATGACTGAGGATATGGACATCAATGCGGGCGAAATCTTGGAAGGTAAAACGGTCGACCAAGTGGGGGAAGAAATGTTCCAAAAGGTCCTGCAGGTCGCCAGTGGAGACTTAACAAAAAGCGAATTATTAGGGCTGGGAGACGATGAGTTTGTCCCTTGGACGGTCGGTCCGACCCTATGATCGCTTCTCAGCCGCGTTTTTCTTGGTAGATTCTTGGGGAAAGCTGTTTTCCTCCTCCCAACGTCGTTTTAGCCGGGGATATTCTTGCGATGGCATATGATGTAACTTTGATCACAGGTGATGGTACAGGGCCGGAACTTTCAGACGCCGCCCGCAAATGCGTCGATGCCACCGGCGTAAAAATCAATTGGGACATTCAGGAAGCTGGCGTCGATGTGATGGCTCGCACTGGAACTCCGATTCCAGACAGCACCATCGCAAGTATCCGCCGCACTCGCTGTGCTCTTAAAGCACCGATCACCACTCCAGTTGGAACCGGTTTCCGCAGCATCAACGTTTATCTGCGTCAAGAATTGGGTCTGTACGCCTGCATTCGTCCATGCAAGTTGTACAAAGGTGTTCGCACCTATTTCAAAGATGTTCCAGTTAACTTCGTCATCGTTCGCGAAAACACCGAAGACTTATATGCGGGTGTTGAGTTCGAAGCTGGTAAGCCAGAGACTCAACAATTGATCGACTTCATCAACGGTCTCCCTTCCGATCGCAAGATCAAGACCAAGGGAAATGAAACCGGCGTATCGATCAAGCCGATCAGCGTTTCAGGTACCGAACGAATTGTACGCTGCGCTTTCGATTATGCCGTTCAACACGGTCGTAAGAAAGTGACTGCAGTTCACAAGGCTAACATCATGAAATACAGCGACGGTCTGTATCTCAAGACGGCCACCAATGTCGCTAAAGAATATCCAAGCATCGAGTTCGAAGAACGCATCGTCGACAACATGTGCATGCAGCTCACTCAAAAGCCTGAGTTGTATGACGTTTTGGTTTTGCCAAACTTGTATGGCGATATCGTCAGCGACTTGGGTGCTGGTTTGATCGGTGGTTTGGGTATCGCTCCTGGTGCAAACATCGGCCCCAACGGTGCTGTATTCGAAGCAACTCACGGTAGCGCACCGAAGTACAAAGGCCTCAACAAAGTTAACCCAACCGCGTTGATTCTCTCCGCTGTATTGATGCTTGAGCATCTCGGCGAAAAAGATGCTGCCACGCGTTTGGAAAATGCAGTAGCAGGTGTGATCGCCGAAGGTAAAGATGTTACCTACGATTTGAAGGCACATCGTGATGATCCAACCGCAGTTGGCACCAACGAGATGGCCGAAGCGATCTGCCGCAAGCTCTAGTCGGACCTTACGAACGCCGATCGAGTCATTCGGTCGGCGTTTTTTGTTTGCAGTTGCGATTGCATCAGCGACTTCGAGTTGACCCTCTATCTGGTTGCCCCTTATGAAGTCAGCTCATCAATGGATTTCCTGGATCGACTCGCGCTCGTCGAGTCCTGCACGGCATTGGCCAATCTGGAAAAAGCTCTGCATCCCATTCGTGCGCGGGCCATTATGGGCCGCAAGCCTTGGTTATTTTCTAGCCACCTCGTTGCGTAACCAATTCTACGATCGAGGCTGGTTCAAAACTCATCGTTCCGATGTCCCCGTTATTTCTATTGGTAACATCACCGCAGGTGGAACCGGTAAAACGCCAGTTGTTGCCTATCTTGCAAAACACCTTCGGCAGCGCGGGCTGCGAGTGGCCATCGTGAGTCGCGGTTACGGGGCAACAGCTGGCTCGGTGAATGATGAAGCGTTGGAACTCGAACGGCTCTTGCCTGATGTTCCCCACATTCAAAACCCCGATCGCTTCGCGGCGATTCAATTAGCGGTTGATGAACTGGCTGCTCAAGTCATTTTGCTCGATGATGCGATGCAGCATCGTCGAGTGCAACGTGATCTTGAAATCGTATTGATCGATGCCACCAATCCGTTTGGATTCGGATACCAACTGCCACGAGGTTTGCTCAGAGAGTCTTTACATGGGCTTAAACGGGCCAGCATTATGATGTTGACCCGCGCGAATTTAGTGGCCGAACAGGACGTGGCTCAAATCACAGCAACCGTCCAGCGTTACGCGCCCAATGTCCCATGGCTCGAAGCAACTCATGAACCGGAGTGTTTCTGTCGCTGGCCTAATGCTGAGCAAGCTTTGGCAGCATGGGCAGGTAAGAAAGTGGTTGCCTTTTGCGGGATCGGAAACCCGGACGCATTTCGCACCACGCTCGATCGCCTTGGTGTGCAGGTGGTCGATATGCGAACCTTTCCAGACCATTGCGGTTATGATCGAGGGGATATCGAATCTTTGCAGCGCTGGGTGACCGAACACAAGGCAAGTATCGATGCGGTCGTTTGTACCGCGAAAGACATCGTCAAACTGCAAGTCCCCGTGCTAGCCGGAGTACCGCTGCTAAGCCTCAGAATTGGATTAAACATCATCGCTGGTAATGATGTGTTGGCTCAGCGTCTTGATGAAGTGCTGGCAGATATTCCCGTGGATACGCTCTGGGATTGAGCAGGCGATGAGCCTTAGCCTATTTCTGGGTAACTGGAGGCTTCTAATTCCTAATTGCCTAGTTCTTGCTCATGGAACTAGTTATCTACGCTGATCTCGTTGACCAATGGTAGTTCGCGAGTCGCTCTCAGGATCACTTCTTGGGCCAACTGTTTGTGGTAGAAGCTGCAGACGCGGCCATGCAAATAAACCGTTTCGCCCTTCTGTTCTACTTGAAGCTGACGAAGTTCCCAGATGGGGCTTTCTGATAGGACTTTGCGTACTTTAGCGATTAAATTGCTTGAGCCTGCGTCAATCATGCTCGTTATCCCTCAACGAGGGCCGCCTCACAAAGCAGGGCGGCTGTCTAAGAATTGGGTCCATACTGGTCCTGCAATTTGTTCGCTTCGGCCGCTCGCGGTGAAGTCAAAACAAATTTCGCATGTTGCATCATCATGAAAGCCAGCAGGTAGGTGGGACATTCTCCCTCCACTTGTTTAGGTATACCTTTGCTTTTCCAGTTGTCAAGCAAAATCGACACAACCGCTACATTCCCACACCATAAACCCTGGAAATCACACTTCATGGTGGGGATGTCTTTTGACTGCATCTTAACAAAGACCTACCGTCCGGTAATGGCCCGAATCAGTTTCTGGCTGCGCGTTGTTTCATACTTCAATAGTTGTTGACTCCAATGATTGAATTTCTTTGCACACTAGCGGGAACCGTAATGGGAATTGGGATCGGTGCGATCCTGGCCCAGCAGCTTCGGACCAATACCAGTGCGAATAGTAAATTGGAAATGGAACAATTGCGGCATTTGATAGCACATTTGCGCTCGATCGCTACCGGTATGGCCGCAGGTGTCGATATGCACCAAGGCCGAATCGAAATGGTTAGCAACACGCTCAATTCCATGGAGCCCGATAATCCTGCTAGCCTTGAACGAGCTATTAACGCGTTATTGCAAGCCAATAAGCTGATGCAACAGGAATTGAAAGATGCTCAAAGCCGAATTGCTAAGCAAGCTCAGGCTCTTGAAGAAGTTACTGCCCAGGCACGAACGGATGCCTTGACGGGCGTTGCCAATCGTCTCGCTTTCAATGAAGCGGTTGAAGATGCGATCGAGAACTTCCAGGCAGAAGGCCGCACCACGACCTTGGCTTTGATGGACATCGACTTCTTCAAGAAAATCAACGATACGTATGGGCACGCAGTGGGAGATCAAGTCCTCACAGAGGTTGGTACCCTGCTGAATGAAAAGCTCCAAGGCCGCGGCGTGGTTGCTCGCTACGGTGGCGAAGAGTTCGGTATTTTGTTCGCGGGTTGCCCTGCCGCGTGGATGGTCCGACTCGTCGAAGATACTCGCAAATCGATTGGCGAAATTGTCGTCAACACCGATCAAGGCAATATCCGCGTCACTTGCAGTGTTGGGATGGCCGACTTCCAGCCAGAAGACAATGCCGCCTCGTTGCTGGAACGAGCTGACGAAGGTCTCTACATGTCCAAACAAAATGGACGTAATCGAGGTTATTGGTGCTCGCACGGCAATTGGTTGCCGATGGAAACTCAAACGCTCGAAATGCTCTGGCATCCGCTTGAACCATCCGAAGCTATCGCTTTGGATCTGCGGCCTACCAGCAAAAAGCCTGAGTCCGAGGCCAAAGCGAAACGCCCAGTTAACGCTGGTTCTGAGCCGACCGAACAAGAAAAAGACGTGGTTGCCACAACTCAAGAATGTGTCGACTTGGCACAACGTGCAACTCAAAACGATGGGCCACCTGAATCGGGGCCACGCTCGTCACGACGCGGTAGCGGCGAACGACCTCAGTTGTTGCAAACCGTTATGGATCACGAAAAATTCTCTGAGTGCTTACGGCAGGCTCTCGGTTCGATTCCAGAATCGGGTGAACCCGTCTCAGTGCTCAAGGTTCGAATTGCCAACCGAAAAGAACTCAATAAAAAATACGGCGACGATGCTCTAAGCATGTGCGAAGAGGCTCTCTTGCAGTCGATTCGTTGCAGCCTTCGAGGCGTCGATAAAGTTGGTCAGACAGAGGATGGGGATTACGAAGTTCTCATGGTTGGACCAGTCCTCGAAGCGGTCTGTTATCGCGCCGCTCGTATTCAGGTCGGGATGCATAGTGCCAATGACACTTTGGCATTAACCGAAATGCAGATCAGTATGGCTACCACACTAGTCAACGAAGTGGTCGAAGTGGCTGCCATGTTCGAGCGGCTCAATGAAGCTTTCGAATATGAAACAGATCCCAAGGTACCGTGTATTGTGATTCACGATGGCAATGAAATCCGCGTCGAATCGCATCCGCTGATGGGCCTCTAAAAACGGCGAGATCGTGTCGGCAATTCGTGCCTCCTTGGGGCACGAATCAACGTTTCCAGAATGCATGTTGCTAGCATCATAAAATCCCACAAAACACTCGGATTTTCGAGTATATTTCATTTTTCAAAATCATGAAAAACTCGCCTTGACCTCATGGGCCGATTGACCCTATCTTCCCTCTCGTTGATGCGACGCGGCACACAGGCTTAGTCGCAACGATGAGCTGCTTGATCGGCGGAACTGCATGATGCGGTTCAAGGATTGGGAACCCGGGATGGATTTTGGGATAGACCTCTCTTTGCGGAACTTGTAAGCTCCAAATGTGGTGACGATCGCAGGACGTGAAAGTCACCTACTTTTTGACAATCCATTAGCTCCCGGATAAGTCGCGCGCAGTCCTCCGCCCCCCTGGGACTCGTTCACATCCGGGAGCTTTTTTTGTTTTCTCACGCCACTTTCTCATGTGGTGCTGCAATCGATTTCCTCTTCTCAATCGATTCATTTTCACTCACCCCAACATTCCCCAATTCGACCTCGCGCCTCCAGTCTCCATTCGCAACAGTCGATTCACCCACAGAATAGGTCGATAGAAAATCTCTACCTCCATGCAGTGACGCCAGCGACTTGAATCTGCCTCACAGGACGTTCGATTCATGCTACCCAACCTGACGGTGCAAGATTCCGAATACGCTCCTGCTCAAAAGGCAGCGTTTCACTGCCGTCGCAGGTGGTTGCTTCATCTTATCTTCATCATCTTCACTGTAAGCAGTACCAAGGCCACTAGTGCACAAGATGCCATGCTCGTGGTGACCGATGATTCCGAAACCACGACTACCTCTTCTGCGAATTTCGCTCCCATTATTTGGGATGCCGAGCAGGTGGTAACGCGGGCAATTCAGGTTGATCCCATCCGAAATGTTCTGATCGATGAGAGGCGTCTCGCTCACAGCCAACGTTCTGGGCACCACAGCAATTGTGCTGTTCAAAATTGGGTGACGGCACACCTCGATCAACGCATTGCTCGCCGCGAACAAGAAGTCCGTTCTCAAGTTCTAAAGCTGCATTTCGGGCTGGCTGAGATACAATCGCAAACCTTAGTTCTTGATGAACTGCAATCGCTACTGACACAATATACCGACATGGTTGCGAAAATCGCCGAAGTCGAAGAGGCGACCGATTTGTTAACGGAAAAAAGAGAAGCGCTCTCAACCGAGATCGATAAGAGTGAATTAGAGCTGAACTATTCGCTTTCCCAAATTCGCATTCAGTTAGGCAGCTTGCTCCAATGTCCAGAAGCGGCCCACTATTGGCCCGCTGAACCATTGATCATTCAATTTCAGGCCGTGGATATCGAGCAACAGGTGGCACTCGCAAAACAGCAGCGCTCGGATGTGGCTCTCTGGCAATCAACTCCGCGAATCGCAGGTACCGCCGACGAACTCGTAAAAATAGAGAAACTACTTTCGGCGAGTTGGTTAGTCGTACCCACCTCAGTCGCGACGCCCCCATTGCTTAAACTCTTGGCCCACAGCAAGTCATCCAATGATATCAGGCGGCAATGGAGTATACGGAAACAACAGATGCAAGAGTTAGCTCGCGCTAAATCGATTGAGCTTGAAACCGACGTGCGACTTAAGGCTCTGTCGGTCAATCAAGCTTATCTCGCAGCTGAGGCGTCCCAGCTCACGAAGCAACACGCGACCGCTCGACTCCACTCACTTCAGCAGCGCCAAGCAGCAGGTATATCGCAACCCGATCGCTTCTGGGAAGCAGCGTTTGAACTGCAACGCCTGCGAGCCGAAACATTTCGCAAGCTGGGCGAAGCTCGGCAGGCTGAAATTGAGCTCGATTTTGCAACGGGCTCGCAAAGAGCTTGGCTGTCTGAACCCGAAGCTAACACTGATCCAGCTGCACCTACAGTTTTAGAACAGTGAGGCAGGATCAGCTTGCCATAAACGTCTGACAGCCAGCATGCCGCTGAAGATGCACATCAACAGAGTCAGACCAAACACGGAAAGAACTCGGCTCACCGAAAGTTCCATGATGAGTCCCGTGCTGTAAGTGAGCAATTGAAACAAGCCTTCGGTGATGATTAGACCTGGTACAAAGCCGATGCAAGCTAGATACATTGCTTGGCACAGCACTAAGATCACAAAATATTGGTTGCTATATCCCATCGCTTTGAGCGTGGCGAATTCTGGTAAGTGATCGCTGATGTCGTTGAAGAGAATCTGGTAACAGATGATGGTCCCCACGACCAAGCCCATAACGGTACCGATGGTAAAAATGATTCCGATCGGTGTATTGCGTCCCCAGAATCGAATGTCTCGTTGTGCGATTTCTTCGGGCGTATAGACATCGATTTGCCCTGGTGCAAGTTGTCGCAAACGTTCTTTGACGCGTTGAATGTCGGAGCCATTTTCGACGCGAATCAGGCCCATGTCGACCAGTTCTGTCGGTTTGTTCTTTCCATTTCGAAAGGGGAGAACATCGGGTATGTCATACAGCGACATAATGATGTTCCCATCATGTACGAAGTCCGTACCCAGCGGCATGAGGCCCGCAACTTCAATGCGTTGATTGGCCAATTCAATCGCCTGGCTGTTGAGCTTTTCAGGTTGCTCCAGTTGAAAACCGTATTCCTTTTTGGAACGTTCGTCGAGAAGTACTTGGCCCGGCCGTTGGAGTAAATCGAGTGACTGTTGAATCGTGCTGTCGCGAAAGATATGCTCTCGAGGCTCTAAAGAAATAACGCGGATCGGGCGACTTGGACGCCCAGCCACACGTACCGGCGAGGCCAGTCGATCGATGAAGAGCGGAGATGACCAGGCCACTTCCTTCAGCATGGAGGCACGTCTCAAGATTTGCCGATCAAAGCGAATCTCGGTGGCCAAGTTGTAACGGCCACTGCTGACAATGAGCAGATCGGCATCGAGAAGTCGCACCAAACGCACCGTGCTGTCGAACAACGAATTGCGAAAACCGTTTTGAACAAACATCAACACGACCGCAAAGGTAATTCCCAGCAGCGACCAAAAGAACTTGCGTCGATCCGCTACTAAGTTCTTCCACGCAATCGGTGTCTGGGATGAGAAGAAGGCCATATCGAGAGTCTGTCTCTACAACAAATACAAAGGTTTAGAATAAGGATGCAGGTTCAGCTCGTCGCAATTTGCTCAATGCGATAGCCCCACTGCACGTGCAAATGATGAGGCCGGCGAGCGCGACCATTACGATTCGAGAAACCGTCATGGTGATGGGGATTCCCGCAAACCATGAAGTGAATCGATAAAGTAATTCGGCTAGTATCCAAGCTGGTATGAAGCTCAACAGCGCGAGGTACCACGCTTGAAAGAGAACGACATTGCTCAGATAACCATTGCTAAAGCCCATCGCTTTTAAGGTGGCATATTCGGGCATCCGATTCGCGATATCAGTGGAGAGAACTTGGTAAACAACCGTCGCGCCCACCATCAGTGCTAACACTACACCCATTTGAAAGATGATGCCGATCGGCGTCTGAGCGATCCAGCGTTGAGTTTCGCGGGCAATGACCTCTTGGCGTGTTAGTACTTCGACCATTGCCGCATCGCGTCCATTGGTACGCAATAAGGCATTGAGTTGTCGGGCAACCGTCTCGGGATTGGAACCTGGTCGCAAGCGAATGAGCCCCATATTGGTACGTCGTGAGGCATCCCAGGGTACTAATTTGGCGAACGCCGATTGCGAAACCACCGCCTGTCCATTGGCCGCCAGGCCAGTACCGATGTGTAACAGCCCGGCAATGCGAATACGTTCATTGCCCACCATCACTTCTTGCCCAATGTCCGCTTCTGTAAATCGACGACCATTGCGCGGACCAAAATCTCCGCGCGATGCAGTGTCAATCAACAGTTGACGCGAGTTGAGCAGTTCGTTGAGCTTCTGGCGTCGTTCGGTATTTGCCTCAGGATTCGTTTCGGGAAGGAAGGGGATTTGATCGACTCGCAGACCGATCAACGCAATGGCCCGCACTCGTTTGTCTTGTGGATTTTGCCATCGAACTAAATCGAGCCACAATGGTTTGACTTCCATGACATCAGCCTGCCCACGACACCAAGCGATCCAGCTTTGATCAAAGTGTCGCGGCTCATAAAGATGCAAATAGTCTGGAGACCGAACTACCAAATCGAATTCCAATTGATTGAGGAGCACTGTGGCCGTGTTGGATACGGCCCCGAGAAATCCCAATTGCATAAAGACTAACAGCAGCGCGAACGCAATACCCGCTGCAGAGACTGTAGTACGCATTGGGAACTGCAGCACGTTATAGAACGCCATCGGTGTTTTCTTCAACCACGATGACATCCTTAGCATCTCCTCTCTGTTTAGCAGCGGCTCTTCAGCTAGCTGCATGACTTGGTTTTGTTACTTAGCCGTTGCTTCGGGAGCTGCAACTACATCGATGGCCACATCGACTTGCAGCTGCACAAAGTCGTCGGCCAGAGCCACACTTGGCGAATCGAGTTCAATGATGGCTTGCACCACGCGATAGTCGACCGGAGCAAGTGGATTGGGAGAACGATACTGGGGCGTACCAACAATTGGGTCAATACGCACAACAATTCCCTGCAAGGGTTGCGACAGGGCAGGGGAGCTCATCGACGCTTTCTGTCCGACCTGCAGTCGTTGCACATCGACTTCGCTGATTTCGGCTTGGCAAATCATCTTCGCCGTATTGGCCATTTCGATCAGAGGCAGGGTACTGACCGATCCACCTTTACTCGCATCCACTCGCAGGATTTTGCCAGCGACAGGCGCTCGTAGTTCGGTCTGCTCAAATTGAAAACGAACCAGCTCCAGCTGCGTTTTCAGTGATCCCAACGGTGATGTTTTGTTGATCCATTCGCGACTCGCTTGGAGCGATTCGAGCTTCTTCTCGGCTCCACTCAGTTGAAACTCCGCGAGTTTCTTGGAATGCTCTGCCGCTAACTCAGCTTCTTTTTGCTGTGCGGTAATTTGTTGCTGCTGCAATTTTTGTTGATCGACAGAAGAACGCGACACGGACGTTGATGTGGCAGGATCTTTGACCAGCTTTTCCATGCGCTCGACGTTCTGATTGGCAATGTCAACCGACTTACTGCCACTGCGGGCTAGTTCTAATTGGGCATTGGCGCTTTCTAATTGTGCTTTGGCTAGTGCGAGTTCTTGTTCGGCAACCGCAACCAATTGTCCGTTTTCGTGAAGCTTGGCGGCCAAGGCAGCTTCCGCTTCTCCCAATTTTTGTTCGGCAACTTTCAACTCAAGCTCTCGCAGCTGCCGACTCGCAAACTGAATCAAAGGGGCGTTGGCTGGCACATCAGTCCCGACCGTGGTCAGCGTCTCACTGATACGATCGCCGGGAGTACCGACCAAGCGAATGATTCCCTCCGCTGGCAATAGCTGCCCTTGGGCTGCGATGCGGGTTCCTCGACTGAGCAAATTGGTCGAGGTCTCGGAATTTGCGGGAATTCCTGAATTTGTAGTAGGTCGATTGCATCCGAAAGAGGTTGCTAAGAGAGTTGCGGCCAACGGAGCAATTGCTAGCAAAGCTAATTTCAAACGATATTGCAATGTTCGAACCATGACCGATCCCTGAAATAACATTTTCGCGGCATTCTCATCCACTATGCCAGCATTTTCGGTACCCAACCATTTCCGGAGACCGAAGCCTGCGATTATGGGGTAGACTAGCACTCCGCTGCAATGCAATCTATAGGAAGTTAGCCAGGATCGGCAAGCAGGGGGTGGTGGCTGCACGACACGCGTGAAATTGTGTCATGCTCATCGGCGTGCGATATAATCCATGAATAATCTCGAACGCAACATCTTGATCAGTTAGGAGCAATGGAATGACCGGTGGGGGAGTGATGGAGCGAGAAATTGTCCGAGCGACAGCGTTTGACCCCGATTTACATCGACGTGCTACCGGTGAAGTACATCCCGCTATCGAAGTTCGCAGTGTCAATCATTTCTATGGTGAAGGCGAGCAAAAGAAGCAGGTGCTCTACGACAACAATCTGGTGATTTATCCAGGCGAAATCATCATCATGACTGGGCCCAGCGGTTCGGGCAAAACCACTTTGCTCACCCTGTTGGGAACTTTGAGACGCGTCCAACAGGGGGAACTTTCGGTGCTTGATGAAGCGTTGCATCGGGCGTCGGACAGCGAGTTGAGAGAATTGCGAAAGCGACTGGGATTTATTTTTCAAGCGCATAATTTATTTGGGTCGTTAACGGCGACTCAAAATGTGCGCATGGCCTTGGAATTAGTGGAGCCTCATTTGTCGCGAGCCGAAGCGACACAACGGGCTCAAGAGATGCTTACGAAAGTGGGACTCGGGGCGCGGCTCAATCATAAACCGAAACAATTATCGGGTGGTCAGAAGCAACGAGTCGCCATTGCGCGTGGCTTGGTACATCGTCCGAGGTTGGTGCTGGCTGATGAACCGACTGCAGCTTTGGACGAACAAAGTGGCCGCAATGTGGTCGAGATGTTTCGAACGCTGGCGCAACAAGAACGCGTGACCATCATCATTGTCACGCATGACAATCGTATTCTGGATGTGGCAGATCGAATTGTGAATTTGGTCGATGGGCGAATCGTGAGCGACGTCTTGGTGAAAGAAGCCTCGATCATCGGTCAAATGTTGGCTTCGTGTAAAGTCTTCGAAGGCTTATCCCCGCGAACATTGACCGAGATGGCCGACAAGATGCAAGCTGAATCGTGGGCTGCTGGGGAACGTGTGATTCGCGAAGGAGATCCGGGAGATAAGTTCTACTTGATTCGCAACGGATCTGTCGCCGTTCGCAAGGGAACGGATGATAAACAAGTTGCAGAACTTAAGGCGGGTGACTTCTTCGGTGAAACCGCTTTGTTAACAGGGCAACCTCGCAATGCGAGTATCGTTACGCTGACCGATACTGTGCTCTACAGTTTATCTAAGGATCATTTTCAAGCGGCATTAGCGGCACGAGCCACTTTAGAGAAAGAAGTGCGCAGCAGCTTGTTTGATCGATAGTTTATTGAGCAGGATCTATTACAAAGCGATAGCCGGCATCTCGAAATGTGAGAAAATGTTTTGGATCGGAAGGGTCGACTTCAAACGTCTTGCGAAGACGGCTGATGAACTGATCGACGGAACGTGTTTGGACATCGCCCGGCATATCCCACACTTCGGCCAGCAGTTCGTGTCGACCGATCACTCGTCCTTCGTGATCGGCGAGATATCTCAATAATTGCAGCTCTTTCTGGGTCAAGCGGACCTGTTGGTCACCAACTTTTACCTCGAAGGTTTGGAAGTTAACGTAGCAGTTTCCAAAGATCAGCTCGTTAACATTCGCTCGGGCTTCACGCTGTGGTCGGTCTCGATCACGAGGATTCAATCGCAATAAATTCTTTACCCGACTCAACAACTCATCGAGGTCGAAGGGTTTGGTGAGATATTGGTTGGCTCCCACATCGAAGCCACGAGTGCGATCTTCTGATAGGCTGCGAGCGCTCAAGATGAGAATGGGCATATCGTATCCGGCGCTGCGCAAGGTATCGCACACCGCATAGCCACTCATGCCGGGAAGCATTAAGTCGAGAATCATCAAATCGATGTTGCTGTCGCCTTGAATCAACTTTAGTGCGGTTGGCCCATCATTGACGAGTGTCACCCGATAGCCTTCGGCTTCCAAATTGTATTTGATGCCAACACCAAGGTGCTGTTCATCTTCGACGACCAAAATGTGTTTGCGAGCACTCATTGCGTTACGTCGTTAGGCAGAGGGATTGGGGTTGTGTTTTGTACGTGCGTTTCTGCGTGGGAGTTGGCATCGATGATCTTTTCTGTTTGGCGCAGTGGAACCTGTACGACAATTTGTGTGCCGGGGCCTGATGGAGAGTCTTGAATTTGGACTTTGCCACCCAGTCTACGCACAATAGTGTGCACGATGAACAGCCCGAGACCCGTGCCCGGTTTACTGCGTTCTAGTTCGCTACCGACTCGATAGAAACGGCCGAAAACTTTGCGTCGATAGGCGCGAGGAATGCCTGGGCCATTGTCGATCACTTTGAGACGCCACCAATCGCGGTTGGGAATGCGATCCAGATGCACTTCGACTTTCGGGGGTGACGAAGAATACTTCACGGCGTTATCGATAATGTTCCCGATGAGCATATTCATGTCAGGTGGCGAGCCAACGGTTTCGAGCATTTCGATATGTGACGTCACGCATTCCGTCGGGACATTGTATCGTTGGCAGGCGGCTTGAATCGCATGTTGAATGACTCCACCCAAAGCAATCGTCTCTGCTTCAGGTGCTGAGTTGGGACGTTCCAGCCGAGCCGCTTCGAGCAAATGATTGATCAATTGGTCGAGGCGATCGACATCTGCCAGCATCGAGCGATAAAACTCAAGTCGTTGTGCGTCGGTAACTTGCCGCCGATTGAGTGTTTGCAAGTAGAGTTTAAGTGAAGCGATAGGGCTTTTGAGTTCATGAGTGACGCTGTCGATGAAGTTGGATTGACGTCGGCTCAATTGAATTTGTTGAATGCTCAGCCGCAGGTAGAAGACGATACCTAACAGGATGCACACAAAAATGGTGGAACCAGCAGAGAGCAAAATCCAATAAAGCGTCGCTAGTTCGACGTTGCTATAGGCCCCGGCAACGTTGAGAAGTACCCAGCCTACAGCCAGCGCAATCAACAGCACGATCATGACAACCGCAACAGTGATGGGCCAGCGTAGAGATCGGCGTTCAAACATAGGGAATTGTCTCGATTGACAATTGAGGCTTTGAAGAAAATAGTGGACGTTTATGAACTGTGTTTTTTTATCCGTCTAGCAAAACGGGAAAATTCGGAAATCTCGCTTTGGATATATCGACGGCATCTCTATACTACCTAAACGCTTGTCCCTAGCCAACCGATCGCATCTCGCCGCTAGCCAATACGCACGGAGTTCACTGTAATGCGTTCCGATGCCAGCCATTTACAGTTTACAGAACAAACCTGGAAAACTGTAACCGACCATGCTTATCACTGTTTGTGGCGCAAAGAGTTTTGCCCCGAGCGATCGCGTATTGAGAACCTTCGCTGCGTATTTTTCGAGGCGGAGACGGATGATAACTATGGGCGGCAATTCTGGTTTTTTGAGGCGGTTGGGCCTGATCCGTGGGGGAAATACCATCACTTTTTTGGCGCCCTCGAGTATTCGATGCAGTATGGCTTGATGGAGAATTGCCAGGCGGCATTATTTGAAGAGGCCGAGCATCGTTTGCGGGCTCTTTCGGCGGCCACTGAGCCGATGAGCAGTCGTGTTTGGGCGCATCCTGGTACAGCAATTTGGGTGCGGTTGGCGATTTTGGCTGTTTTGGTGGTCGCCATTGGCTGGCTCTTCATTTTGACCGGCTATCTGCGCCAATAAAGCGAAAAATCGCGAAAAATCCGCCCAAATCGAGTCTAACCCCAACATTTCGGGGCAAACTTTTTCGCTACCCACGAATCTACAGTGGGTTAGTTCGGGTAAGATCGCAGAGGTTTATTCTTTCTCGGTCGATATGCCCCAACATTTCGTTTTGTCCAGCGAATGACTAAGCGAATGGTGGCCCACAAGCTATTAACTTTCTCGCTGAAATAATTCACTTATGAGTGCAGTCCCAGTCATCGACGTCAACGGTTTGCAGAAGTCGTATAGTGAAGGGTTGTTCGGTACAAAACAATTCAAAGCCCTCAAGGGGGTAACGCTGCGTGTCGAACGCGGCGAAGTCTTCGGTTTGTTGGGACCCAACGGTGCTGGCAAAACCACGTTGATCAAAGTTCTGTTGGGGATTATTCGTGGTACAGGTGGTACTGCCCAATTGCTGGGGTTGCCTGCAGGCTCACGTGCCGCTCGCTGCCGTGTTGGTTATCTGCCAGAAAACTTAATGGTCCCTCGACATCATACTGCGGTTGGTGCATTGAAATTCTTCGGGCGACTTAGTCGACTCGACGAAGCGACCATCAACCGACGCTCCGCAGAATTGCTGGAGCTGGTGGGGCTAAAAGGTCGCGAAAAGGAATTGGCTCGCAAGTACAGCAAAGGGATGCGGCAACGTTTGGGCTTGGCTCAAGCTCTTCTGCACGATCCCGACCTTTTGATTTTGGATGAACCTACGGACGGTTTAGATCCATTGGGACGTTCGCAGATTCGTCAGATATTGTCCCATTTGCGTGAGCAGGGGAAAACGATCTTCTTGAACAGTCACATTCTTCAAGAAGTGGAACTGATTTGCGATCGAGTCGCCATCATGGCCAAGGGGCAGTTGCGCGGAGCGGGGCGAATTCAAGAATTGATTTCACAATTCTCGCAATCCATGGAAGCCCGAATCCGTTTAGAAATCAATGCTCGCCAAGCGAGTGTTGAAGCGGCTCTTGCAAATGAATTTAAGGCGGTGGTGATTCCGTTGGCCGATGGCAGCTATTGTCGCGCCGAAGTCATCACACCGGATCAAGCTTCGATCGACCGCTGTATCGATCGCTTGCGTAGCCATAACCTCAGTATCATTCGACTCGATCCTCATCGCCCCACGCTTGAGCAAGTCTTCTTGAGTGTTGTTGATGATGGGGTGAATGCGGCTACTTAAGAAGTTAGCTCGCATCGTTTTCCGAACCACATGCTTTGAACCTAACCGCAGAAATAATATGAAGCCCTACATTGCCATTTTGATCGACTCGTTCAATGAGGCCGTTGCCTCGCGAATGCTGTGGATTTTATTTGCTGCTTGGACGCTGATTTTGGTGGGCATAGCGCCGTTTGGGTACGTCGAAGAAAAGACGTTCGAATTTAGGCAGCAGGATCTAAAGGACGTTAACGGATTTCTCAAGCAACTTGAAGCCGCTCGTGGTGGGAAAGGTAATGCGTCTCAACAGCGCGTCGCCAGCATGCTGCCAGAAGAGACCGCCGAAGCCATTAAGACCTACAACTCGAGGAAGGAGGATGATGGAAACCGAACGGCACGGCGCGAAACCTACCGCAAGGTTACCGACTCGCTCAACGAGTTGCTCAAAAAGAAGGAGCTTTACACTGAGGAGGCTTGGCCAACTGCCAGCAAACGTAGCAACATGAAGGATTTAATCAGTCAGGGGACTGAGACCTTAAACGAAGCTGAAACGCAAGAGTTGAATCGCCGATTGTTAGAGAGTTCCTTCAGTTCCTTCATTCAGCCAGCTAATGGTGATGGTCTGTGGTTGGGGTACGCCGGTTTTAAGCTTTTCGATCAACTTCCAGTCACACGGCGACAAGCCAACCAATTTGTAGAGATCTTCGCCTTTTCGGTGATTATCAAAATCGGTTTGGGGATAATTGCAATCTTCGTAGCAGTTATCATTACCTCGTCATTAATTCCCGACATGCTCCAAGCAGGTTCGCTTCATCTGTTGTTAAGTAAGCCGATCTCCCGCGTATTATTGTTTCTGTCAAAGTTCTTTGGCGGTTCGATTTTCATTCTGCTCAACATCACTTACTTATTGGTGGGCTTGTACTTTATTGCAGGATGGCGATTTGGCATTTGGAATGAAGGACTTTTGGCAATCATTCCTGTCATCACATTTGTGTTTATCATTTTCTTCTCGGTTTCCGCCTTGGCAGGGATCATTTGGAAGAACGCCATCGTGTCGGTTGTTTTGACGATTATCTTCTGGTTTATGTGCTTGGTGGTCGGAGGTATTCGTGGAGGTTTTCAGCCGTGGGCTGAGGTACTTCCTCAATCCATTAGCGTCAGCGAAGGCAATGGTGAATTATTCTCGAGTACCGAAATCGGGCAATTCCGTGTCTGGAATAATGAGACAAAGGATTGGGAAGAAGCTGTTAGCAGCAACTTCGATCCGGGGCAAAAGCTACTAGGACCAATTTGGCTTGAAGAATCCAAGCAACTCGTTTTTACGAAGGCAGGGCGAGGAGGAATGGGACTTCGTGGTGGAGGTGGGGCACTGTCCATCATTGATCTCGATGATAACGTCGACCAAGCCGAAAAAGATAAAGCCAAGAATCGAGGCTATCGCTGGGATTCTGAGAATGGCCCGGATGTTCCTGACGGTACTCGGCAAGTATTGCCCTGGAAGGGAACTATGCTAGTGCTCGCAGAATCCGGCATCTTCCGGCTCGATCCTAAGAAACTCGAAATTGCTGAGAGTGTGCCCACTTCGATTTTGGGGTTCTCGATTCCTAAAGTTGCTGCGGTTTCTCCCTTTGAGAAAGTAACTCCAGCTGGTTGGTCCAGCGAACGCCCTGACTTTATGTCGGTAACACCAGATGGAAATCAGGTATGGCTCTATCGACGTGGTGAGCTCGAACAATTGGTTTGGGGTGAAAAGAGTTTTGAGTCCAAACAAACTGTGAAACTCGAAGGCGAAAAGAACGCGATTGGTCTGGTCGCGGTCAGCGCAACTAAGGGAATCGTAATTCGTGAAAACGAATTGCCAAAGGCGTTCGATCTCGACAAGGCAGATGCGTTACAAGAAGTTGCTGGAGCAAAAATTGAGGCCCCTCGCCAGCTCTGGTATCTGGGTGAAGCAGAACAATTTGTGGTTGTGTATCAAGATGGTGAAGTTGGTTTTATCGACGCGGCGACTCTCAAGTACACCAAGCCCAACTTGACTGGCCAAGGTAATGCAACTGCCGCAAGTATTACGAAGGACGGAAACTTGTGGGTGGCCCATTCCGTCCGCTCTACTTCGAAATGGGATTGGAAGAAATCGACGGTTCTAGAAACAAAAGTTGCGCCGCGAACGACGTTGCAGTGGTTCTATGATTTTATCATTAACCCGATTTACATCGTTAATCCCAAGCCACGTGCCCTTGACCAAACGACAGCCTATTTGCTGCAGGGTAAAAATACCTTGGGAATAAGTTTAGACACCACAGACGTTGAACAATCGCGAGACAAAATTGATCCTTGGACACCTCTCTGGACCAACGCCATTTTTGTGGCAGTGATACTCTCGATATCTTGTATCTATTTTGTCCGACAAGAATTCTAAGGTCACCCGCCGAGACGATAACGTGCTGCGGCTTCTGGTAGCGGGTAGTCTGTGATCGACACAGATTCACCCGCTTGTTGAAGCTCAACCAATCGTCGATAGCCTCGAGTAAGTAACTCCGTTCGCTTGGCCACAAACTCGGTATCGAGCTGCTGCTTGTCCGCTTCGGATGGGACCTTCAACTCACTAAATCGCTCATCGTTAATGAACTGAGCTAAAGCCGGATTGCACATCAAATGGCGCTCTGGAGCAATATGCAGCTTCTCGGGATCGAGCCAACCGACGGTGTAACGCAAATACAATTCACTGTCGATTAAGTCCTCGACCTCTTTACCGCAAACGGCACATAAATACCCCTTTTCGCACTTCGCCATGGTCGCTTATCCAAGCCCCAGTACGTCGGACATCGAATAGAGACCTGCCGGTTTGCCTTGCAAGAATTGAGCTGCTGCGAAGGCTCCTTGTACATAGCAATCGCGATTTGATGCAGCCACTCGTAGTTCAATCGTTTCACCCAGCATGCCAAACACAATCGTGTGCTCACCAGGGTTGTCCCCCGTTCGCACCGCGTGATAACCAATCTCATTGCGTTCCCGCTTTCCGATCTGGCCATGTCGACCGTGCATCTCTTTGTCGAGTCCCATTTCGTTTGCGATAATGGAACCAAACTTCAACGCCGTTCCGCTTGGGCTATCTTCTTTGTAACGATGATGACGCTCAATGATTTCCACATCCACACCGCTCGACACATTCTTGAGGACGCGAGCGGCTTGTTGGGCTAACTTCATCGTCAAGTTGACCGCCAAACTCATGCTGGGTGAGTAACAGACGGGAATCTTCTGGGTGATCTCTTGCAAGAGTTCATGATGTTCCTTTTCGAGGCCCGTTGTCGCCAGGACTAAAGGCAAGCCGAGCTCAGCGCATTGATGCATTGCGACGAGTGCCCCGGCAGGACTGGAGAAATCGATGACCGCGTTAACACTTCCTGCCACTGGCCATTGATCGGAGATGGCCACACCAATCTTGCCAACGGCAGCCAGCTCGCCCGCATCTTTGCCGATCTGCATGCAAGCAGCGTGATCGATTGCTGCCACAACTTGGAATTGGGCATCTTGGGTTCCGAGCGCAACCAAGCGTCGTCCCATGCGGCCTGCGGCACCATGGATGGCCAGTGTGGTTTTTGACATTGTTAGAGCAACTCCAGCAAAGAATCGGCGGTTCCAATAAGGCCCATTTTATAACCCAATTGAACCGGTTGCGGGAGTCCCGCATTTGTCTCTCTGGTGAAGCTGGGAGGTCGAATTAACTATAGAGCTGGATCGCCTTGATGATCGCATCGAGCTCATTGGGAACGGCCACGGCCCGGTTCGCAAAGGCTGCACGCGACACACCTCGGCTACCCAGGACCTCGTTGAACTTATCTTGGTCGGCCGTGTGGTAGGCTACCGTAGCGGTCGGGTCTTTTAGTTGATGACCCGTTAGAATACACACGACTCGATCCCCGCTCGCGATCACACCTTCTTGCCGCAAGAGTCGCGCCCCAGCCACACTGGCCGCACTAGCTGGTTCACAGCCAATTCCACCCGCTCCCACTTGCGCCTTCGCATCGAGGATTTCTTGGTCGCTGACGCGCCGAACCACTCCGTCGCAAAATTCAAGTGCTCGCAAGCACTTCTTCAAATTCACTGGGCGATTGATTTCGATGGCGCTGGCGATTGTATCCGCTTTGCGATGATCGCGGTCGAGTTCATCATAGTAATGGCACGCGATCTCCATCGCCGGCTTACCATAATTCCAACGCAAGCCACGCTTTTCATAGAGCTGATAAAGCGTGTCAGCCCCAGCGGCATTGATGACCGCTAGCCGAGGAATGCGTTCGATGAGGCCCAACTTATAAAGTTCGTAAAATGCTTTTCCGAAAGCACTGCTGTTTCCGAGGTTGCCACCAGGTACCACAATCCAATCGGGGACTTCCCATCGCAAAGCTTCCAGCACCCGGAACATCACCGTCTTCTGACCTTCAAGACGAAACGGATTGATGCTGTTGACCAGGTAAATACCTAGATCTTTGGCCACTTCTTGAACGCGTTGCATCGCATCATCAAAGTCCCCAGCGATTTGAACGGTCAACGCGCCATACTCTAAGGCTTGAGATAGTTTGCCGTAAGAAATCTTACCGCTACCGATGAAGATAATGGCTCGCATCAGCTGAGTCACCGAGCAGTACATCGCAAGTGAAGCGCTGGTGTTGCCCGTGCTCGCGCAAGCAGCTCGGCTCGCACCGATCATCCGCGCGTGGGTGAAGGCGGCGACCATCCCGTTATCTTTGAAGCTCCCCGAAGGATTCATCCCTTCGTATTGAAGATACAACTTGCCTGGTTGCATGCCTACGAATCGTCCCACCGCATCAGCTTGTTGCAACAGCGTTTGACCTTCGCCGGCCGTAATCAAACGATCGATCGGCGCGAAAGGCAACAGTTCGTGAAATCGCCAGACCCCCGAAAATCGCATCGGCGAAAATCGTTGCTGCCAATGCTTTTCAAACTCAGACAGCGTGGAGGGGATATCCACCAATGTCCAATCGTAATCGACGTCCAGCAAGTCGCCGCATTTGGGGCAAGCCGTTCGGACTTCGGTCACATGGCATGTCGTACCGCAGGAAGGATTGATGCACCGCTGGAACGCAAGTTCGGAGTTGGTACGCCGAAGCAGCGAATTGATGTTGGTTGTGATTTTCATGGCAGAGCCTTCCTGCGCCGTTGGCTGTACATGCGTCGTTAATGCCGCTTAGGGTTGCGAACTGTGCTTCTGCTGAGCTGAAGCGGCACAAACTTCTTTTTCTAGTGTATCAATTTTGTTGACCTGAGGCTTTTGGCCGCCTACATTGAGCCTCTAGGCATGCCCTTTTTTGCGAACGCATTCAAAGGATCCGCATCTCCCCCAAATCCGCCTAGCCTCCGCTTCGCTACTGCTACGGGTTAAACGCAGCCCACCTAAACTAACGTCCCACCCCCAACCTGCACCAGACCGTTTTCTCGCCCCTCAGCCGCCGTTGCGAATTTGCTGCAAATGCAAATGGATTTTTCGTCGACTTTGGCCCATTGGCATGGGAAATGCATCCCCCACGACCTGCTGTTGTCAATCTGCTCGAATCTTTAGAAATTCATCCTGAGATTTTGGCGGCGATGCCAGCATTTCACCGGAACAAATTAAGGAAATCACTCGCTTTCGCGCCACACAGGAGCTCAATCCCCCATGAACGATCGCGATTTGGAACATTATCGGAAACTGTTGCTGGTTCTTAAGAGCCGCATTTTGGGAGATGTCGAAATGTTGACCGCGGAGTCTCTTTCCGAGGAGAGCGGCATTTCGACCGGGGGTTATCCGACTCATCCGGCGGACATCGGAACGGAGAGCTACGACCAAGAATTTACCTTGGAATTGTTGCAAAATAATGGAAATACGTTGGACAGTATTGAAGCTGCTCTTGTCAGGATTTCCAACGGTGAATATGGTTCCTGCACGGAGTGTGGAGGTCGCATTCCCAAAGCCCGCTTAGATGTTCTTCCGGATACACCTCACTGTGTCAAGTGTGCTCAGCAGCTACAAGGTTGATTCCATCGTGGTACCGATCCCGTTAAACCGTTGGATCGCCTTTACGTCATTGGCGATTTTCGGTACCGCTGCCGATTTGCTGTCCAAACAGTGGATCTTCTCGTGGCGCGGTCTCCCTGGCACGAACCCACCATATTGGCTCATTGAAAACTATGTCGGAATTGAAACCGCCATTAACACCGGCGCACTGTTCGGTATGGGAGCTGGCTATGGAATGTTTTTTGCCGGCATGTCGATCCTAGCCGCAACGGCCATTGTCGTCTGGCTCTTCGGATTCCGAGCGGCCCATAGCCTGTGGCTCACCGTGGCTCTGGGAATGGTAATGGGTGGGATCTTCGGCAACCTTTATGATCGACTTGGCATTTGGTATTCTAGCGATATGCCTTGTCCATTGGGTGTTCGCGATTGGATTCTACTTCGTTATGGTCAATACACTTGGCCAAACTTTAACATCGCCGATTCATTACTTGTGTGTGGCGCTGTGATGTTGGCTTGGCATTCCTTCTTCCCACCTCAATCCACTGCGGAACAGAAAGGCTAATCGTGCTCCCTGCTACTTTTACGCAATCCCACCAAGGACGTTGGGAAGCGGCTGTTGAATGGGCACGGAAAGCTGGACGTAAAACACTTGAATATTTTCAAGTGGATAACTTGGAAGTTGTTCGCAAAAGCGACGCGTCACCCGTTACCATCGCTGATCAACAAGCCGAACAACTTATTCGCAGTGAGTTAGCCAAGCACTTTCCTCAAGATGGAATCTTGGGTGAAGAGTTTGGAACAACGGAAGGTGAGAGTGGCTATCAATGGATCGTTGATCCCATTGATGGTACGAAGTCGTTCATTTATGGAGTGCCTCTCTATTCGACGCTCATCGGTTTGATGTTTGAAGATCAACCCGTGGCCGGCGTCATCTATATCCCCGGCATGGATGAACTGATCCATGCATCGATGGGGCAGGGGGCTTATCACGAAGTGCCTGGCCGACCTATTCGCCGCGCACAAGTGGCTCGCGGACGATCGCTCCAAGAAGGTTTGTTTGTCACTTCACAAGTCGATACCTTCGACAAGCGAGGTTCAACCTCCGCCTTCACTTCCCTGCAAGCTCGCGCGTACGTCACGCGAACTTGGGGTGATGCCTACGGTTATCTCTTGGTGGCTACAGGCCGTGCAGAAGTGATGGTCGACCCCAAGGTAAGCCCTTGGGACGTCGCCGCCGTTTTGCCTGTGATTGAAGAAGCAGGTGGACGCTTCACCGATTGGAAAGGAAATCGCACCATTCACGGTGGTGATGGTGTTGCGACCAACGGTGCTCTACATGCTGAAGTGCTAGAGTTGCTCAAATAGTAGCCGACAAGATCATTCGCTATCCCAAGGGATCTTATCGAGTTCACTTGGGATACGCTTGAGACCTTTTTCCCACATCCATTCGAGCTTCTTTTGATCTTGCTCTTCTTCTTTTTCAGAACGTAGAGTCGTCGAAGATGGGATGGCCGTGTTGAGCCAATCGCTTCGATGATTGAGCCAAAAGATCTCGGTTTGTTGCGAGGTCGTCCAAGCAGTGTTGACGCCCTTTGGGCCATTGAGCATGGGCGTCGCTTCGATCGTCGCAATCCATTCTTGAACGATCTCGAATTGATCTTCGTTGCCCAGAACGACGAGCTTGCGCTTATCCAGTTTTGTAAATCGTCCTACGCTTTCGGTTGCTTGTGGCTCTCGCAATAACTCTGCGGTTGGCACAATGAGCCATTCTGCAGTCTCTTGAAACCGATCGGTGGCTCGAGCATCCGCATGTTTGCTTAAGAACTCGAATGCATGTCCCAAGCCATCGTCTAAGTCGGAGCCCCAGTGGTATTTTCGTTGTGAGAGTGGTTCATAGCACCACATGAGCGTGCGTTCTTTTTCGCCACTGAGCCCTTGTCGGAGTAGGTCACTTTGAGCAGGCTGATCAGATTGGTGTCCTGCCCATAGAGCGGCTTGCAACCAGAGTCTTCGATTGTCGGCATAGTTCAAGAACATTCCGCCAACACAGTTCTGATCACCAACGATAACGATTCGGCCTTGGCCAATTTCTTTAGCTGCGATGACGCCGATGGGACCAGGTTGCTCGCCGGGCGAAAATGAAAAATCGCCGAAGAAGCCCAACGATTTCCCTTCACCAAAGGGGTTCATTTGCCCATCGTCGCCCCAACCTTGCGGGCTGGTCCAAGCGATTGCTAGGGTAGGATCAACGCTGCCACCGGTTTGAAACGCCACATGTTGGATCGATTCGGTGACAGGGTGTTGGGCGAAGGCTTCGATCGAGATCCAGGCAGGACCGTCGGCGAGGATGTAAGGAGGGACGTCACAGGCAGAATGATTGGTGAGTTGAATTCCCAGTTCATGAAACCAAGGATGCAAAACGGTGTTATGAAAATAGCAGTTAGTGTGATCGGTGATGACAATGATTCCACCACCTTGTTTCAGGTAGTCGTTGAGTGCTTGAATCTCGGGAAGTAGAAAGCCGGGTCGATCGGCGGAGACCAAGTTGATGACAATTAGCGAGACGCCCTGCAGTGCCGCAGGCGTCCATGGTTCCACTTGCGGTTCGCAATTCCAACCCATCGCTTCCAAAGCCCGAGCTGCACGAGCGAGGCTATGCAGCTGGTGGTAGTTGTATTGCTGTGGGGCAGGGAGGTGGCGAATCCAGGTGTTGCTGTGCCACGTATCGAACAATGCTTTTGGTGTGTCTGGTTCGGTCGTTACTTGCGCATGCAATCGGTTTGCAGGAACGCCGGCTATGGCGAGCAGCCATGCGCACATGCAGGCGCGAAAAGCGAGCGAGTTTCGCGAAACAATATCCGAACGTTGCATGTCAACTGAACCACTACCACGAATCGACGCAGAGAGAATCCAACGCTGGATTATAGGTCATGGTCGTATCAACACGTTCTGAAAATTGGGTGGCCCCGATTTCCCTTGCAATCTCAGCCATCAAGCCCGTGTAATCGATACAACCGAAGTAGAGCGGTCCGTCCCCGGCCGCGTTCCCTCGCTCCCATGGCTTCTAGCACCTCGTTCCCAGGCTCTGCCCTATTTATGCTACACATCTTCTTGAAAAGAGTTTTCAGGGGAATGGCGTCTCTCTCCCGATTTCAACCATTGGTTATTACCCTAGGCAGCAGTTCCTACGTTTGTTGGTCTTAAGCCCGTCGCTCCGGGCCTTTTTGCGTTCCTCTGTGATCGGAACCGGGGCCTTCGACCCAGTGCAAAGGATGTATCAGCCCTTCGGGCTTAAGACCAACGACCATTTGCGACAGCTCCAATATTTATCGCTCTGAAGCCTGGAGCTCTGACGTGTTCTCTGCGTTAAGCAACGGGCTAATCAAACCAAGCGTGGTTTCATGAGATGATTTTGTTACGCCAGAAGATGTGGAGGATAAATAGGGCAGAGCCATGGGAACGCACTGCCCAAGTGACTCTCGCCTCCTGCTGCTTGTGTTGAATTGTTGACGCGTGGATTTGTGACAGATCGATGACGGGATGTGCGCGGACGACGAGCGGGGCCCTCGCCATGGCGAGGCGGGAGGCAGGAGCCTCCTAGGCAGAGCCTGGGAACGAGGGGGCGCGACTTACCGGCAATAGAGTTTCGTTGAGTTTGGTGTGTCTTATCTTGACTTGGGATGGTGGCATTTATGCGGGGCTTCGAGGCGGCGAATGCAATCCAATATTCGTAGCGGCACTTCCCGGCCTAGTTCACGTGGAGCATTGAAAGCGGCAAACTTACAAAACCGCACAATCGCTGCTCGCTGCGCCGCATTGTAAAGATGCGAAAATGGTACATCGTTTTCTATTTTAGCTTCAACGAAACTGCGAAGATCCAATAAAAACGAAGCGTACATTACGCCATTGCGCACTCCTTCCATGAGAACTGCGCGCATGATTGCGGGCGAATAAAATTTCTTGGCAGCCGAGTTCATGAAAAAAATCGCATCCGTTCGTTCGAAAAGATGATCGACGGGAACACGTTTCCAATCGAGACGTTCGGCCTGCTTGCTAAGCTCGAGTTCCATTTGACTGAAACCATAATCCGCCAAATATTTGGCTTCGTATAGAGTTACGCCTTCCTTTAACGCGACGCCCCGGAAGGCATGTTCAATGTAGCGGATTAGCCATTGTCGCATAAAAAAGGTTTCTGCCCAATAAGTATATCTATGGTGACTAGGCTAGCTGAATACGACTCAGTACGCCCTCGTTCCCATGGCTCTGCCTGGGAACGCACTGCTTTAGAGGCTCCCGCCTCGTCTTCCTCCCTTGCGTCCCGACCCGGCGTAGGATTTTCGACTGTGCGTTATGGGGACTCGGCTGGCATGGACTGTGTTTATCCTACACGAAATTTTTTTACGATTGTATTCAAGAGATTAGCGCGAGTCGTCGTTTCCAGAGACTCTCACCTCCTGCTGCTCGTATTGAATTTGTTGACGCGTGGAATTGTAAGAGATCGATGATGCGATGCACGCGGACGACGCGCGGGCCCTCGCCATGGCGGGGCGGGAGGCAGGAGCCTCCCGAGCAGTGCGTTCCCAGGCAGAGCCATGGGAACGAGGGAAGGCTCTTCATCGCAGCCGTTTATCAAGAAATTCGGTTACGCTCTCCAGGATGGTTCGATTCTGATATCGTTGATTGAGAGGGAGTGTGTGCCCTCCATTTTCAATTCGCAGGAGGACTGGATCGGCATCCGCTTTGCGAGCCGCGACTGCAATCGCCTCTGAGTGAGCGAATGGGACGGTCTTGTCGGCTGTGCCATGCACAAGCAAGACAGGGGGATCACCAGGCTTGATCGCTTTTTCTTGACCATACATGCTACCCCAAAGGCTTACAACGGCTTTCGGACGACGCGCGGATCGAGTTTCGCCATAGGTGGCCAAGAGAACGGTGATCGCACCAGCTGACCCTCCACCCACCGCGAGTCGCTCAGGGTCGATGCGATAAGTTTTCGACTCGGCCACGACATGTTCAACGGCTCGGTCCAGATCCTCTCGGGCCGCTGCCATAGCGTCCCGCAGGGTTGCGCCGGGACCAAGATCACCCAGCAGCCGATAGTTGATGTCGAACGCTGCGTAGCCATGATCAGCCAGGTACCGCGCTAGCTCGCCCGTGTATCCACCCTTCGCACCACCGGTAAAGCCACCACCATGCAAGAGTACGATCGCCGGTGCAGGATCTTTCTCTGTGGGCCCTTTCTGTGTGGGCCCTTTCTCTGCGGGTAGATAGGCGTCGAGCTGCAGTGACTTGCCGCCGACAACAGCAAACTCAAGATTGGGCTTAAACACGGCTGCGGTCCGCTTCGAATCTTGCTGTGCTAGAACACTTTCGTGGACAATTAAAACCATACCCAGAATGGTCAGCAGCGTTGCCAGCAGTTCCATTGGCCTTACCAAAGTTGACATCCCATTTCTCCGTACGCCTGGTGAACGGCATAGGTAACAGGATTGCCGCCCCAGTAAACCTATGGCTTCAAATTACGTCTTATTCACGAGTATACGATTTCGTCGATCCCGTTAAGTGCTCTTGGGGAATGCATGGGACGAGTTGTGGCTACTTGGAACTGTGTTCGAAGGAGCTGACGTCGTTTGATGGTTGACTGTTAGTGGATTGTTAGATAAATCAACTTTGGGTCGAACAGATGGTATTGGGACTGAAAGTCGCTTCACATTCGCAGCAAAGAGGATAGCGCAAACGGATAAAAAAGCCACCCCGGCAACATTGCCATAGGTATCCGATGACTCAGTCGAATGCCCTAACTTTAGACTGACTGCTGTCCCGATGACAGTAACAATCAGCACCATCGGCGTCAGGGCGATTAATCCAACACCTACAAGCCTCGCATTGCGACCGACAATTTGCCGGCGTTTCGAGGTCTTCAATTTGCCGTTAATCGTAATAATGACACCAGAGATAAATGCAGCGATTAAGATCAGCCATATGACCATTGCGATTTCCTTTAATGAAGGAACAGAGTATACCAAATGTAAATCTGCGGGAAATCAAGTACCAGATGAAGGTAACTGCGGAACGGTGATCAATCGTGAGAGGGAGCCTCGCGTCATGGTTTGCCTTCCGGCCATTCCCCGGTATGCTCGGAGGTGCTGTCTGCGATTTCCGTTCGAAAAGATTCGATGATCATTTTCAGATTCTCACTCGCCTCGCTACCTGTGGAATCTTCAAGTGCAAACGATGCATGTCTAGCAATGTCAGCCAATACAATACCCCAGGCACGCCGCTCATCTATCTCCGTGTTTTCGCTCCAATGCCCGACGTTCAAAACGCAATGAAGCCCATTCTGCGCAATCCAGATCCTCGCCATTTCAACTGCGTTCATGTCAGTCTCCGCGGCGGGCGGGATTATCAGTGGCCGACGATTGTCTTTCATGTGAATAATATATCCTTCATCGACTTACGGTGGCGATCGCGCGGCGCGTTGGACTCTGCTTTCAGTATCGGCCTGATCGCGCGCTCATTGCTTCATTCGACGCTTATTCAGCATCCGGCAGGGCACTCGAAATCCAGTAGTCGCGATTCGCAAGCAATTTTTCGATGACCGCTCTGTCCGACAATGCATCAACCTGCGGTAACGATTCAAGATCGTGGTGCGAGTGCCAGCCATCGAACTGAGCGCCCATGGAATTGAGTGGTATGACAGCCCCATCGAGAATCACGTACTTCTGTCCGACTTTCACATCCGAAAGTAACTCCCGCATTGCTGCGACCCATGCAGCCACGTCCTCGGCTGCTGGTTCAGCCCGCCAACTGTTGCGAATATCCTCGCGTGCGAGATCCTCCCAGGTTGTGTCGAGCTCAACACCCTCGGCGAATGTAAAGGCTTTACGACACGTAACACAAGTGAACAACCAGCCGCAGCCGCACCACGGACAATCCTGCTGTGGAGGAAACGTCACGCGACCATCACCACAGGAACAGTGCGATATAACATCATCGTTTGCTTTCTTGAGATAAACGGTTCGCATTCAGGTTCTCCTCTTTTTCTCGTTCACGGGCTCTGCCTGGGAACGCACTGCCCAAGAGGCTCCCGCCTCGTCTTCCTCCTCTGCGTCCCGACCTGGCGTAGGATTTTCGCCTGAGCGTTATGGGGACTCGGCTGGCATGCGTGAAGCACGAGAGGCCTGAGCCATGGGAACGAGGATTCGCGGACGTGGACGAACCGCTCTGCCCCATATTTTTGTGAGCGCGTACTTAGGGGGCAGCGCATAAAGCCACTGATTTCGAGCATGATCGGCGTTTTGAGTTTTATACCAGCAGTGAGCCCATACTTAATCAACCACGAAAGTTACGAAAATCGCGAAAGTTTCGACGATGCGAATCATTTATCAATTCCATGGATTGCAGCGATCTGGCCTCATATCACAGAATTAGTCCCTTGTTTTTGCCGCGCTACGGTGTTTCGGCGGATGTGACCAATGTATTGTCATCACCTGATTGTGAAGTAGCAGCGTTTATTGGCAGGGGCAGGTTTGGTTTGCGCCTTCCCTCGATATTTGTCATTACGGTGGGCAAAGCCAACCCATGCAGTACGCCACAGATTGCAAACACCACAAGGCATTCGATCGCCGTAGGTTTGGCTCGATTCAGCGGCCACAGTAGTTTCGCATTGATGCGAGTAATGATGATCCATGAACATGCAACGATATACAAAGAGATGCCAAATCCATGTGCTCCGAACAAACGTGCCGAAGCAGTAATCGCGAGGAACCAAATTAAGAGTATCGAGGCGCAAGCGAGCGACGCTTGAGTCTTCGGGAGCGGGTCTCGATCCATGGTTGGTGATTGATAAGGGTTCATTAGCTATTTTTCGTAGAACGATTGAAACGACTGACTCCGGAATTGGTGTATTCCTTGAGTGCCGGCTCTGGCCACGGCTTGCAATTTCTATGCTGACTATTCATTGGTAGAATCTATCAACACTAAAACCAGTGGTGTGCTTGTTTGCCGTAGTCCGTTGTGTGTGCGTTCTAGCGTAACCGACGGATAATTTCCATCACTGTTGGCGCCCAGTAAGTTTCGATCCAGTCAAGTCCTATCGGCGCAATACGATCGACCATCCATCCTGCTTCTTCCAGAGTATACACCATGGAGTCTGCTGCGAGCGCATTGGTTGAATGAATCAAAACGGGCGCCAGTGGCCGTTGAGTTGCTAGGAATGTGGCCACATCTCGTCCGTCGCCGGGATCGGGGTCGCCGTCATTGTCCGTAAACAGATCATGATCAAGTGCAATCAGCAGTGGAGGAGCAGGCTGTCTTTGGTAAAGTTGGATGAAGTCCTGAGCAGTTCGAGCGTATTCATAGAGGATCTGCTGCTCTGCAAGGACAGTCGTAAATCTCTCAATACGGTCGAGGTCATCTTCGAGCATGATCAGCATCGCGACAATCCGTCTGCAAGGAGGTTGATCCACGAACGGTTGTTAAGCACCCCGCCCGGGCAGTTGACAAGGACGCCAGTCAAACCGGCAGACGGAGGGCTTTGTCTGCACCACAGTGTTCGCCTGGTCGAGTTATTGGATGGGAACCAAACCGTGCTCGTTGAGAGAGAACAGACCCCAGGTAATCTGTTTCGTTTCCATTGATTCGTTTTCAAAGATGAAATCTCGCATCAACTTGAGATGCGTGGGGGCACTGTTGGGAAAGATGATCATCGTCTCTCTATGTGGAATGCTAACGCAGTTGTTCGTTGAGTTCAGTGTTCTGGAAGCCAATTGAACAAGTCCAGGGAGGATGCAGCAAGACGCGGCAAGCCAGTGGCCCGTCCAAACGATGAATGGTATTCCCTCCGGACCCGAGTGAAGAGCAATCGAGAAAGTTTTTGCTTTGGCAAGTCGATCCAGATTCCCAATCGCGATCTGATGGAGTTGTTCGATCGAGACACCAGCAGGAATCTCCTCTGGTTGGATGTTTGTGCATAGTCGCCCGACCTCACGGACGGGCAGGACAAATGTGTCATGACCGAGAGAAGTGCAAAGAGCTAATTGCTCCTGCGTAAAGTTTGTCGTGTAGGATACGGGAACAACGTACGGAAAGATGTCATTCATATTGTTTTCTCTGGACGAACATTGGCGATCACGCAGTCGCTGCAAAAAAAGATGCTTCACGGACGCGGCTGCCCTGACAAATTGCGTGCATCGATTGGATCTGCCACATCGGTGCATCGCCGATACCAGTAAATCTGTTTGTGTTTGTGTGATTCAAGCTCGGCGACGTGGCAGCGGGCGTTGATTTCAGATGTTGGATATCCGACGTTCATTTCGTTACCATCGTCTCCCATCCGCCATACCTGAAACGAGTGTAAATCACCCAGGATGGGATCTGCCTCCGAATAAAACTCAATCAGTCGTCGGATATCCGTATCGAAGTGGACATCATCACGTCTCCGCGAGTTGTTCTTACACCAAGGATCGTGCCGCAGGAGGTGGTCGTCTTCGGGTATGCTAGTGTGAATTGCTCCCTCAGGCGGTCCATCAGCGGAGTACGAGTAGCAGACACGGAAGCCACAATCTGCTTTGAATACCCAGTGATGATAGTCAAAGAGAAGGCCATCTTTCGGGACGGTCCAATGAGGTTCGTCGAGATGAGCCAATATTTCCCTACGTTCACACGCGACGCAACGCATCCAGAACCATGGTCCTTGCATTGCGTCTTCTATCGTGTTGGCGAAAATTGGTTTCATATTTGGCCGAACGCCCGCGTTCACCGAGATGCGTAGTTATATCCCTTTAGCCGATCGGAAGAGGTCGGACAAGCGAGGGCTCACCTCGAACAAGCCGCGCGACAGTATTTCATCCGCTTGATCACTGACGTCGTGGTAAACCTGAAAAACGGGAGGATCGTCACCGCGATCTGTCGGTATGAAGTAAGAGTCACCACTGCCGTATGGATCGCAGCCGATATTTACAAAACCCCGTTCCAAGATCGCGAGACCAGGGTAGCACTCGAGCGACTCGCTTCGAATGTCGTTCGTATCCGCCCATTCGATTGAGCCATCGAGATCGTTTGCCTGCCAGTTCACTTCGAGACCGCATAATGGCACAGTGGTCATGAGGGAGATCAACCATTCTGGAATGTGGTGTCCCATTTCGGCATTGAGTGCAACCAGTGCACCGAAGTCGGCGCGGTGTCCACTGTGTCCACCTGCGGCGGCACGCTGCACGAACTGGTTCGCGGTTTCTGCAACGTCACGATTCATCTTTGTTCGTCCGTTTTTGGGCCTGGGATCCGGCGTAGTTCGGCACTTAGATACTACAGTATGTATCCAGAGTCGATCAAGACGCCTGCGCCAGTTGCATTCATGAGCAGTTGTTTGAGTTCGCTGTCATTAGCAATACCGTAAGTTATTGGCAATGATTTCGCAGCAAAGCTTACCTTGCGATTGGTTGGCTCACTCGTCGCAGATCAATCGGAAATAGCCATTCGCAGCAACTCGTCATCATCAAGTCGCCGTTTAGGACTCATGGGAATCTTTCGACGAATGGAGCCTGGAACGCCGATGGCAATTGAGTCGATATCGTAAGCAATTGGGAATATCTCCTCAACGTCTAGGCCAAAGAATGCGGCGCATGCGATCGGCCCGTGAGTGTCGGCCCCTATGTCATGGTATCGCGCCAAGTGAAACATTGCTCCATCCTTACGATATAGCGTAAGAGCGACGAAGTGTTCTGTTCTCACGTGATCGTTAAGATCGACATTGCTCAGGACACCATCGACATTGTCGCCGTTTGAAAATAGAAGCTTGGTTCCGACGACACGATTGCCGAGGTCATCCACCGGCAAATCAGTAACGGGACGCATCACCATCTCGCCGCCGAACTCTGTTTCAAGATCGTTGCAGAACTCCCAGACAGGGTGGATGCGAAAGTCCCTCGGCGCTAACTTAGCGAAAGGCTTCATACTCGATCCCATGAGTAGAACGGCACACATCATGGAGTCGCGGCGGTTGATGTGCCAAAAACATAAAGCCCTGTTCGCGACTCCATATCCAACGCTTTGTAATGCCGCATTTCCCGCTAACCCGGAAATGCGGCCTCCCAGTTCTCTTTGTCTTCCCTTGTCCGGAACCAACATCGGCGATCTTTCCGAGGGAGAACCTCTGGCCGTCCGGCATCGAACGACCTATAGCCATGAGTTCATGTTCAGCTGGGTGGTACTCTCGATATGGTAGTCCAGCACGCGATAAGTCGCAAGAAATATTGGCGGATGTCTGGAATATCAGCACTACGCTTTGCAATGAGTAACGAGTGGCTCTGCGTTAGCTCACTCAGGGCAACAAGGCTTGGTGTCATTAAAGCAACTCTGGTATGAGGATTCTCTTCGCGAAACCGCACTGTAGTGTTGGGGGCAAAGGCGGACCCGCATGTACGGTGGTGTGGGGCTGCCGTCAGCAATGGCGGCGGCTACCCGATTTAGATGTTGTCATGTAGTTCGGATCTCTGTCGGATAACGCTGGCATTGACCGAGTGCGAAGATAAGACACAAAGCAACTCGAAAACGCTTGATCGAGGGCTTGGGGCCAACGCGTGGCTCGTTCTTGTTGTAACGCGATTATTGTGTCCAGTCAGCGTCTCGCGGAATGAAATCGCGAGGGTCATCAATGTCGTCCGTTTCTAAAGCAACATCCGTTTGTGTCTCAAGTTCAATTTGGCGTAAACGCTGGATTATGTTCTTGAGCATCGAAAGCGGAACTGGCGTCACGGAGCCATTTGACTCTTCGGTGACGGTAAGCGGCATAGTCCCTTCTTCGATCTGCTTCGCAATTCGGTTCGTAATGTCTGCGATTGAAAGTCCCGTTAGGGTACGCATTGCGGCAATCATCGACACTGGGCACGTAGCGTCTGTGTATCGGAATCGCAAGATAGTCATTGCAGATTGGTATGAAGGACAAACGACGATGACTCCCGTTCACCGCTTGGTTATCGTGTTTTCAACCGAGCAGTAAGCGTCATCTATCAGATCGGTATCTCACAGTGTTTTGGTTCTTTCAGCTTGGTCATTCTAAACGCTAAATCGGTAATAGAGAGAGCGGGTGTTATATGCCCATCAATTCTCTGAGCCTAAGCATTGTAAATTTCTTAAATGCATACTCGGAAAAGTCGACATCATGAATTACAAGATCACCTATCGCCACAGTGGTAGAAAGGCCGAGAGGTTTCAATACGCTGGTGAATGCTTCAGCGATCCACTGTCGCGCCAAGTCCGCAAGCAACGGGTCCGCGTCGCTTGGAATAGTGTTCACGACATAAGCTGTTGAGTCATTCGGTGTCTGCCCAGTATCAAACTCCGCGACATACATAACCACATAACCCGGACAAGCGGTTTGCCGCAATTCGCGAACTTTCAATTGCACGCTTCTGCTCTTTATGACTGCTTTGTGGTAGTGTCACTCAAGTCATGAACAACCCATGCCTTAACGACGGCCATCACCCGGCACGCGCGAGAGATGTTCCATTGACAAGGCACCCGGACACGTGCTCGGCGTGCATGGCTTCGCTATCCAGCCTGCATCATTGTTTCAGAGTAAATGTCGATACCTTTGTTCTAACGTCCGGGCTGGTTTCAAATGAGGTTGGCCTTTCATCCTTACCCTCAGCAAGAACGAACGCTTGATCAACAATCTTAAAAATACACTTTGCTGTTTTCTTCTTCCCTTCACGATCCTCCTGAATGATATCCAGCTCATAAGGTTCAGCCTCACCACGTACGACAATTCTACATTCGAATTGCATCCCATCCACGCGAGAAACGACCAGCTTGTCGCCCTTGATTGTCTGCTTCATTCCCTGAAATCGAGCAGGCAGTTCTTCTCCTTGACGTTTTTCTCCTCCTATCTCCATTGAATCGAGAATCCATGAGCCCTGGAGCTTGTCGAGCATGACATGCTTGTCTTGATTCTCTTGGGCAGAAGCCAGCGACATACAAAGTATGCCAAGAGCAAAAGCGCCGGCGATGGTAATAAAACGCGAATACATGGGAACCTCTTTTCAGGTATTGGGAAAATTCGGTAAAGGAGAACGAATGAAATCATGCGGTGGCGGCCAAGTGATTCACAATCAGGAAACTCGCGACCCGCAACTTGCGTGCATTTCTTGTGTATGCCCGGCATGGGCAAAGGTTTATGGGGTTTAAGTCCCCTGTGCGAGATAGGAATCTCTAGGAGATCAGTATACCAAATGACCACTTCAAGGGAACAAGCACGAGGTGAAGGCAACTGCGG
>Ga0209174_10000195_pt1 | contig 46841 bp, 51 predicted proteins | sample JI91814BDNA_FD_187505 | JGI IMG/M metagenome (GOLD analysis project Ga0209174, IMG submission 187505) | Wastewater effluent complex algal communities from Wisconsin, to seasonally profile nutrient transformation and Carbon sequestration -... | ecosystem: Engineered > WWTP > Effluent > Algae...
CGCCGATGCGCCCCATAGCTTGCGCGTCGGAGGAGGTGATCGAGAGGGCACCGAGATCGTGCAGCAGGTCCTCCGCGGCGATGGTTGTGCCTCGGATCCGGGACTCGGCGAAGGCCAGGTCCTCCGGGACTCGCGGGTTCAGGTGATGGCAGACCATCAGCATGTCGAGATGCTCGGCAATGGTGTTGACCGTGTGCGGCAGCGTCGGATTCGTCGACCCGGGGATGATGTGCGGCTCACCGGCGATCGTGATGATGTCGGGTGCGTGGCCGCCACCGGCACCCTCGGTGTGGAAGGCGTGGATCGAGCGGCCCCCGATTGCCGCCACCGTGGACGCGACATAGCCGGCCTCGTTGAGCGAGTCGGAGTGCAGAGTCACCTGTAGGCCCCACTCCTGCGCGGCCCGAAGTGCGGCGTCGATCGCGGCCGGCGTCGAGCCCCAATCCTCGTGCACCTTGTATGCCGCGGCGCCCCCGAGCGCTTGTTCGGCCAGACCGGCCGCGCTCACCGTATTGCCCTTGCCCATCAGCAGCACGTTGACCGGGAGTGGATCGAGGGCGCGGTGCACTGCACTCAAATGCCAGGCGCCGGGGGTGACGGTGGTGGCCTTGGAACCCTCCGAGGGGCCTGTTCCACCGCCGCCGATCGTCGTGATTCCGGTGGCCAGCGCCTCATGGATCTGGGAGCGCGACAACAGGTGGACGTGGGTGTCGAAGGCGCCGGCCGTGAGGATCTTTCCCTCTCCCGCAATGACATCCGTGGAGGGACCGATGATGAGTGCGGGATGGACACCATCGGCGATGTCGGGATTGCCGGAGCGGCCGAGGGCGACGATGCGTCCGTCACGGATGCCGACATCCGCGCGGACGATGCCCCAATGGTCCAAGACGATGGCATTGGTGATGACGGTGTCCAGGGCACCGTCATCGCGGGAACGGGTGGACTGGGCCATCGATTCGCGGATCGACTTGCCGCCACCGAAGATGGCTTCCTCCCCGCCGACGGTGTGATCGGCCTCGATCTCGATCCACAGATTGGTGTCGCCGAGCCGGACCTGGTCGCCGACAGTGGGGCCGTACAGCGCGGCGTACGCTTCCCGGCTGATCCACGCCATCAGCGCGCCCCGCCGATCTGGATGCCCGGCACTCGGCGTTGCCCGCGCAAGGCGACGATGTCGACCTCCCGGGAGACGCCTGGCTCGAATCGCTGCGATGTGCCGGACGGGATATCGAGTCGATGGCCCTGACAGGCGGCTCGGTCGAAGTCCAAGGCGGGATTGACGCTCGGAAGGTGGATATGGGAACCAATCTGGACGGGGCGATCGCCGGTGTTGACGATGACGATGCGCCGTCGCTCCTGGGGCGTGCGATCGGCATTGATCTCGATCTGGCCGGGGGCGATGCGAAGGGCACCGGGCCCGGGGCCGGGCATGCTGGTCATGGAAGTCCTCAGGTGATCGGCTGGTGGAGAGTGACGAGCTTGCGCCCGTCCGGGAAGGTCGCTTCGACCTGAACGTCGAGGAGCATCGCCGGAACGTCCGCCATCACCTGCTCGGCGGTGAGCACCTGCCGGCCGGCGTCCATCAACTCCGCCACGGAGGCGCCCTCCCGAGCGCGTTCGATGACCCAGGTGCTCAGCAGCGCCACAGATTCGGGATAGTTGAGCAGCACGCCCCGGGCCAACCGGTCGCGCGCCACCATCCCCGCAGTGGCCAGCAACAATTTCTCGACGTCGCCGGGTGTCAGATGCATCTCAGACCGCCATCATCGAGCGCACCCTCGACCCGGCGTCGTTGCCGCCCTCACCGCTGCCCGTGATCCGGCCCGACTCCAGAACGTAGAAGTGCTCCGCCGCGCGCAGGGCGAACCCGACATGTTGCTCGACGAGCAACACCCCGAGCTCCCCGGTTGAGTTCAACTCCAGAATGGTCCGCTCGATCTCGGCGACCACATTGGGCGCGATGCCCTCTGTTGGCTCGTCGAGGATGAGCAGCTTGGGTTTGGTCAGCAGGGCGCGACCGATGGCGAGCTGCTGTCGCTGCCCGCCCGAAAGCAGCCCGGCGCGCCGGTCGAGGACGGCACGCAGTGCCGGGAAGAGATCGAGGATCTGATCGATCGCCGCCGCGTTTTTGGGCGCGACGAGCTGCAAGTTCTCGCGGGTGGTCATGGTGGGGAAGCTCAGCTGCCCTTGCGGGACATATCCGAGGCCGCGCCGGACCCGCTCGCTGGGCCGGGTTCCGGTGACATCCTCGCCATCGATCACGATCGAGCCAGACGTTATGGGCAGCAGCCCCATCGCCACCCGCAAGAGGGTGGTCTTACCCGCCCCGTTGAGACCCATGACCGCAACCGCGCGGCCGGTGGGCACCGTGATCGAGACATCGTGAAGGGCCCGCGTTCGGCCGTATCCCGCTGTCACAGAGCGTAGTTCAAGCATTCGAGACTCCTTCGGCGTGGTCGCCCAGATAGACGCGTTGGACCTCGGGATTGGCGCGGATCTGTTCCATCGACCCAGACGCGAGCACCCGGCCGGCATGCAGGACCGTGACCACATCGGCGTAGCGCCGCACGAATTCCATGTCGTGCTCGACGACGACGATCGTGCGCTCGCGACCGATCCGGTGCAGCAATTCTCCGGTCGCCTCCCGCTCCTGCGCGCTCATGCCGGCGACCGGTTCGTCGAGCAAGAGGACGCGGGCATCCTGAACCAGCAGCATCCCGATCTCCAGCCACTGCTTCTGACCGTGGCTCAGCACTCCCGCGGGTCGACCCAGCAGATGGCTCAGCCCGACGGCCTCCGCCGCCTCGGCGACGGCATCCGGTATGCCGTTCCGGGCCCGCCACAACGACCACCGGCGACGGTGCCGCAGCCCGGCGATGTCGAGATTCTGCAGAACGGTCAGGTCGTTGAAGACCGTGGCCGTCTGGAAGGTGCGGCCGACCCCGAGCCGCGCGATCGCGTGCGACGAACGACCGAGGAGGTCCTCGCCGTCGAAGGTCGCGACGCCTTGACCGCGAGCGAGTCCGGTGAGCGCATCGATGACGGTGGTCTTGCCGGCCCCATTTGGGCCGACGAGGAAGTGCACCTGCCCCTGCAACAAGGTCAGGGCGACGCCGTCCACGGCGACGAAGTCCCCGAAGGAGACCCGAAGGTCGCGCACCTCCAAGTAGTCGTCCGTGCGTATCAGCTCGGCCGTCATGCCGCCGCCACCTCCCCTGCCTCGGCGTGGACGCGGCGCAATCGCCGACCGCCCGCCGCCTCGCGCGCCTTGGCGAGGACGCTGGACAGGCCACCGGGCAGAAGAAGCAGGACAACAACGAAGAGCGCACCCTGGAAGTACGTCCACGAGCCGGCGAAGCGTTCGGAGAGGGTGGACTCGGCATACCCAACCGCTATGGCCCCGAGGGCCGGCCCGAAGAGCGAGGCGCGTCCGCCGAGGGCGACCCCGGCAATGAGGCCGATCGAGGCGACGACGCCGACATCGTCCGGGGAGATGATGCCGACGATCGGGACATACAGGGCGCCGCCGACGGCCGCGAGGACGGCCGCGACGACATACGCCAGGAGCTTGGGGAATGCCGGGTCTTGCCCGAGGAACCGGACGCGCTCCTCGGCATCGCGGGTGGCGATGAGCAACTCACCGAAGCGCGAGCGCTGCAGGTGCGCAACGAGCGCCAGGCTCAGCAGGAGCACACCCGCCGCGATGAGATAGAGCATCTGCTTGTTCGCCGGGTCATAGAGCGAGTAGCCGAAGAAGCCGCGGAAATTGTTCAGGCCGTTGAAGCCCCCCGTGGTCTTGACCTGCCCGATGAGCAGCAGCGCGAACGCCGCCGTGAGGGCCTGCGAAAGGATCGCGAAGTAGGCCCCCTTGATCCGACGCTTGAAGATGGCCAGGCCCAGGATCGTGGCGAGCAGGCCCGGCACGAGCACGATGGCCGCCAGCGTCACGAGGGGCGACCGGAAGGGTTCCCACCACAGCGGCATCTGCCCATCGGCATACAGCTGCATGAAATCGGGTATGCCGTTCGGGCCGGCGTCGGCGAGCTTGAGGTGCATGGCCATCGCATAACCGCCAAGGCCGAAGTACATGCCCTGGCCCAGGACGAGCATGCCCCCTCGCCCCCAGGCCAGGCCGATGCCGACCGCGGCGATCGCATAACAGAGGTACTTCGCCAACAGGCCGAGCCGGAATGGCGAGAGCGCGAGCGGCGCGATGACCAGCAGGGCAACGGCCAGCACTGCCAGGGCGATCCACGGGCCGGCCTTGGCGAACCGCGTCGGTTCTGCGAAAGACGTTCTCGGAGAAGTCATGCCAGGCTCCTAGTCGTCGTGGTGAAGATGCCCTGGGGGCGAATCTGCAAGAAGGCGACGATCGCCAGCAGCATGAGGACCTGCGCCATGGATCCCGACGTCCAGGACTCCAGGAAGCTGCGACCGATGCCGATGCCCAGGGCCGCGAGGATCGTTCCTTTGAGCTGCCCGATGCCGCCGACGACGACCACGAGGAAGGCCTCCACGATGTAGGAGGTGCCCACCGTGGGACCCGTCGATCCGAGCAGGGTCAAGGCGACCCCCGCGACCCCGGCGAGACCGGAGCCGATGAAGAAGGTGGTCCGGTCGGTGCGCCGCGTCGAGATCCCGAGGGACTCCGCGAGGTCGCGGTTGGCGACAGTGGCGCGAATGCGGCGACCCAGATCGGTCAGTCGAAGCATCGCGAACAAGCCGGCCACGCAGAGCGCGGACAACGCGATGATGAACAGCCGTGTCACCGGAAAGCCGTAGCCCAAGATCGGCACGGTCCCCGACAACCAGGTTGGCGTCGACACCTCCTTGGCTGGCGCGCCGAAGATATCCCTGGCCAGCTGTTGCAGGATCAGGCCGACACCGAAGGTGACGAGGAGAGTGTCCAGGGGACGGTCATACATCCAGCGCAGGATGGTGGCCTCCAAGGCGATGCCCAGGAGTCCGCCGATCAGGAAGCCGACGACCAGCGCAACCGGAAGGCTGAGCGCACTGCCCCGCAGGATTGAGGCGGTGACAAAGGCGGTGTAGGAACCGGCCATCAGGAACTCCCCGTGCGCCATATTGATCACGCCCATCTGACCGAAGGTCAAGGTGAGGCCGATCGCGACGAGGAGCAGGACCGATGCCGAGGAGAGACCCGTAAAGACTTGGGCGACAACGGTTTCCATAGCTCAGCCGGTCGCGCCCTTCCACCACGGGTAGCCCTTGAGGAAGGGATCGGGTTCGATGGGACCCTTCGACGACCACACCGTGTAGATCAGGCCGTCGTCGTGGATCTGGCCGATGAGGGCGGTCTTGGCGATGTGGTGGTTCTCGCCGTTGACGGTGACCTTGCCCTCGGGTGCGTCGAAGCTGACACCGCCGGCGGCGGCCTGGACGTCGGCGACCTTGAAGGACTTCGCCTTCTCGACCATGCCCTTCCACAGATAAAGGCTGGTGTATGCCGCTTCCATCGGGTCCGAGGTCACGGCCTTCGGGCCATTGGCCTTCTTGAAGTCCGCGACGAACTTCTTGTTGACGGGGGTGTCGATGGTCTCGTAGTAGTTCCACGCGGTGTACTGCCCGACGAGGTTGTCGACGCCGACGCCCGGCACCTCCTCCTCGGCGATCGAGACCGAGACGACCGGCATCGAGTCGGCGGTCAGGCCCTTGCCCTTGTATTCCTTGAAGAAGGCGACATTGGAGTCGCCATTGAGAGTGTTGAAGACGGCGTCCGCGCCGGCTGCCTTGACCTTGTCGACGACGGACCCGAAGTTGGTCGAGCCGAGCGGTTGGTATTCCTCTCCGAGCACCTTGATGCCGTTGGCGGCGGCATACTGCTTGATGATCGCGTTGGCGGTGCGCGGGAAGACGTAGTCCGAGCCGACGAGGAAGATCGAGCTGATCTTCTTCTCGTTCTTGAGCCACTCCAGGGCGGGAACGATCTGCTGGTTGGTCGTGGCGCCGGTGTAGAAGATGTTCTTGGAGGCTTCAAGGCCCTCGTATTGCACGGGATAGAACAGCAAGGCGTTGTTGCCTTCGAAGACCGGCAGCATCGCCTTGCGAGAGCTCGACGTCCAGCCCCCGAAAACCGCTGCGACACAGTCCTTCTGGATGAGCTTGGTGGCCTTCTCGGCAAAGACGGAGGGCTCGGAGGCACCGTCCTCGGAGACGATCGAGAGCTTCTTGCCGAGGACTCCGCCGGCGGCGTTGATCTCGTTGGCCGCCATGGTTAGCGACTTGAAAACTGTTGTTTCGCTGATGGCCATCGTGCCGGACAGCGAGTTGAGGAAGCCGATCTTGATGCTGTCGCCGGACGTGTCGACACAGGAGGTCGCGCCGGCTGCCGAGGTTCCACCGGTGCTGGTGCCGTCGGTCTTGGCGCCGCACGCGGAGGTGGCGAGAGCCGTCGCCAGGACGGCGCCGGCGGCCAGAGTGCGGCGGGTGATGAATTGCGTCACGAGGGAAATCCCTTCGAATCCATGCCAGGGGCGAGGAGATTCGGTTCACGGGGCCACGCTGCCCCGGCATCCCGATCTGCGGGATGCTCCCGAATGGGAGGGATTCTTGGCGGGGCCTGTTTCGCCGGTGTTTCGGGTGCCGACGGTGATTGTTTCCCTCCACCGCCGATGCCCGGCCGCCGTGGAGGGCTTTACGGTCGTCCCAGCGACAGCGAGTTACCCCACGACCTAGGGCGTGGAAAGTCGACGACGAGTCGCCGGCGCCCATGGGTCGACACACTCGACGCGCAATGGACGAAAGTGCTTGAGGTTTCGCGTTGCGACGGTGAGCTCACGAGCCTGGGCCACAGCGGCGATGAGCGCATCGTCTAGGGGGGCGAACTCGGGAACGCGATAGGTCGCGAGGACCCGTGCGGCGGCTAGGTCGAACGGCAGGACTCGTCCGTCAAAGGCGGGAAGGACATTGTCCTCGAACCAGCGTCGCAAGATCGCGCCCTGGGCCGCATCGGTGCGCTCCCGGCTGACGATGCCACGCTCGATTTCCGCGACGCTACTCGCCGCGATGAACTGGTCCGCGGTCGGAATGGTGCGTGTCCACTCTTCGACCTGCGGATTGCGCCCGCGAATCCGAAGGGCCGACACGACATTCGTGTCCAGCAGATAGCCCGTCATACGGCCTCCGAGCGCGCGGTCAGCCCCAATCGTTCGGGCTCGAAATCGATGTCCGCGCCCTCGTCGGTTCCCAACAGGTCGGGAAGGGCGGGTGGTCGCGAATCCAAGGCAGCCGCCAGGATCTCGCGGGCTTCGGCCTCAACGGACTGTTGATGGGCGGCAGCCCGAGCGCGTAGGGCAGCCTTGGTGCCCGTCGGCAAGTTGCGTATCAGGATCTGTTCCATGAATTCCCCCTCTGATATCACATCACGATATCAGAGGGGGACGGCGGGCAACAGGCCGGGCCCGCGCGGCATACGGCATGCTCGGGGAGTGGAGACCGGAGGAGGCCGAGGACTCGGGTGTGTGTCGCTCGGCGGCTTCCTGCTCTTCGCCGGGATCGCGCATCTGACGCTGGCGCGGGAGGAGTTCCGGGCGCAGGTGCCGCCGTGGGTGCCGCTGGACATCGACCTGGTGGTCGCCCTGTCGGGGATCGTCGAGATCGGGCTGGGCCTCGCGCTCTGGCTATGGCGGCGGCCGCTGGTCGGCTGGATCGTCGCGGCCTTCTTCGTCGCGGTCTTCCCGGGCAACCTGTGGCAGTGGATCGAGGGGCGGGATGCGTTCGGGCTCGACACCGACCGGGCCCGGCTGATTCGGCTGTTCCTCCAACCGCTGCTGGTCGCGTGGGCGCTCTGGTGCACGGGCGCGTGGCGGGCCTGGCGGCAAGGCAGGCACCGGTCGGTTTAGCGCGGAATCAACTGGATCGAACAGCGCGGGCCCACGGCATTCGCCAGCCTTCTATCAGCCGTGGCGAGGGGCACGGCATACATCTCCGCAGCGGCGACGAAGGCGGCGTCATAGGCGGTGAGGTTCTCGCGCAATTCCCAGACTCGGGGAAGGAGGATGGGCAGCGCGATGCGGTCGATCGCGAGCGCCCGCCAGGCATCGAGCGCAACCGCAGCGTTGGCGTGGTCAAGCTTGCCGCCTCGCACCAAACCGCGAAGGGCATGCGCGACCTCGACGTCGATGTGCGCGGGCGCCAGGAGGCGTTGGCCCGAGAGGGCTACCCGTGCGGCTCGATGGCCCAATAGCGCGGCCAACACCACGGACGTGTCAACGACAATCATCGGTCGCGACCGCGGCGAACCTCGTCGACGATGTCGTCAATGCCGATCTCGACCTCGGTGGTGGACCAGATGATGTCGGCATTGCGCCGGAAGGCCACTGCGGCGGCGAGCTCCCTGACGGCGAGCGCGCTCACGGACATCGACTCGGCACTGGCGAGTTCCTCGAGCGCGGCGCTCACGTCATCAGGGACGTTGCGCAGGTACAGCGTCTTCATGTCGCATGATGCTAGCAACTTGCGACATCCCTTGCGATTTGCCGTCTCTACACTGACGCGATGGTCAGCAATCCCGGTGCTCGCGGCCACGGATCGAGCCACGGGCCGTCAGTCAGCTCGGTTGAGGTGATCGCGTTTGCGACGCGGGCCGAGTTGTGGGCTTGGCTCGCGGAACACGCCGACTCACACCCCGGTGCGTGGGTGCGCTTGAAGAAGTCCGGGCGTCCGACGCCGTCGGTCAGCTTTCACGACCTGCTCGAAGCCGGCATTGCGTACGGCTGGAGTGAGAGCACCCGGCGCGGTTACGACGCAGACTCCTACCTGCAAAAGTTCACGCCTCGCCGGCGACCGGGGACCACCTCGGCCCGCAACCGCGCGATCGCCGAGCGGCTGGAGGCCGAAGGCCTGATGACGGGCGCCGGCCGCGCCGCATTGGGTCTATGAGGTTGACGCGCGTCCGTGACGCTCAGGAATCGCGCCGACTCTCCATTGGCGAGTTTCTTGCGCCGGTTGAACTCCCCTGCCACCACCGAAGCCTGGTCGCCGTCCAGTCGGTGCAGCTCGGCATACCGACTCCATGCCTCGACGGGTGCAGGGATGCTCCTTGGTCAGCGAGTCTTGGGAAGAGGGTCAGGGCATTCTTGCGGTCGATGCCGGCGCGCAGGTCCGGGGTGAGGTCGAGCGCGTCATACTCCTGCCGCATGTAGCGGACGGCGGGCGCCGGGGCGAACGGGAAGTCGGTGCCGAAGAGGATCTTGCTCAGGTCCGCCACGGCGAGCAAGCTCGGGAACGCCGCGGGCGTCGACGACAAGGCGACATCGAAATAGAACCGGTGGAACCTCCGCATCCGTTGCGCCACAACGCGTTCGCGATTCAGCGCAAGCCCGGCGAGCTTCCACTTCGGCTCGTCGCGCAGCGTCGTCAGCAGGATGCGGTGCGCGACGTAGGGGACGAACCCGCCAGCGTGGGCCAGGATGAATCGGATCCCGTCGTACTTCTCCAACGCCCCCGACAGGATGAGGCTGATCGCCGTGCGGGTGGTGTCGAGGAGGAAGTCCGCAGTGAACGTGGGGATGCCGGGCACGGGCTCCGCGGGCAGCTCACCGGGTGGATGAAGACCACGGCTCGCCGCTCGTGGAGGAAGGCGAGCAGGCGGTCGAAGGCCGGGTCGCCGAGGTAGATCCCGGCGTTGTTGGCCAAGAGCACGATGCCATCGGCCTTGAGCACATCGAAGGCGTGGGTCGCCTCAGCGATGGCGCCATCAACATCGGGCAGCGTCAGGGTGGCGAAGAAGCCGAAGCGATCTGGCTGCGCCGCCACGACTCCCGCAGCGAACTCGTTGACCCACCGCGCCCAGTGGCGCGCCTCCGGCCCGTCGCCAAACCAGACGCCCGGGGTGGACAGCGAGAGGATGGCGGTGCGAATACCGTTCTTGTGCAGGACTTTTGCTGCCACTGGCGCCGCCCAACTCGGCAGGGGTATGCCGCCCGGCTGGATTCCCTTGTCGCGCAAGAGGAGCGCATAGTCCGGTGGGATGACGTGGTGGTGGACATCGATCCGGGCCGGATGCGCCGTCATACCGGCACCCCACCGAGGACGCGGCCCTGGGTGAGCGGGCGAAGCCGGGTCAGGACCGAGGCTTCGTTGTCCGGAGTCACGACAGCAAAGGTGTATTTGTCCGGTCGGACAGGACCACCGAGCCCGGCCGAATGCCATTGCGCCACAGCCACTTTCCCCAGGCCGGTTCGGTGATTCTGGCCGTGTCGACCCGCACCGTCGTCAGGTCCAAAGCGCGCCATGCCGGGTCACGGAGCACTGGGCGAAACCGACGACCGACCGGCCGCGACGAACCGTGACACCCGGCAGGCCGGCGAGCCGCCGTTCTAGCGCGTTCTCGAAGCGCGGTTGATAGAGGAAGTTCGAGATCGGCCAGGCGTGGGGACGGGCCAGGTTGCCGAACTGCGCGAGCACCGAGCGGTCCTTGCGCACCCAGCGCACGGGCACATCGGTGATCATGTCGGCGTGCACCTCGTCGGCGACGCCGGCGTTCTGCAGGACACGCAGCACCTCGTCGTCGGTATAGACCGCGCGCGCCATCCCATAGAACTGCGGCTCCTGCTCCAGGACCAGCACCGAAAGCCCGCGCCGGGCCAGCAGGTGGGTCAGCAGCAGCCCGGTCGGCCCGAGGCCGACGACGCACACGTCATACGACGGGCTCGGGTATGCCGTTGTCTCGCTTGGCATTTCAGCCCACCTTGGGGAGGGTCGGCTTGCGGTAACGAAGCGAGCGGGCGGCATACCGGAATTGGTTGAGGCGAGTGAGGACGCCCTCGCCGATGGGAGTGTGACCCCAGATCGAGATGCTGTCGTAGGTCTTGGGCGCCCAGGTCTCCTCCAGGTCGGGGGTGACGACGATGGGGTTCCAGCCGAGCTCCCACTCGAAGCCGGTGGAGATGACGCGCTCGTATGCCGCGAGCATCCCGTCGAGGGTCGCGACCTGGGTGTTGAGGTGCTGGATGCTGGTGCGGATCGGGTCGATCGGCAGGCCCCGGACTCCCGCGACGGCAACGCTGTGATGGCGCTCGTTGACCCGCAAGAAACGGATGCGCAGCTGGGTGCCCGCGATGTTCTCGTGCACCCAGTCGGAGAGCCGGGCGTCGAAGAGTCCGGTGTAGTAGCCGCGGACCTCCTCGGGACGCGCGGCCGTGATGGCGACATGGCCCATGCCGGCGTCGCCGGTGACGAAGGCTTCCTGGAGCATGCGCAGCGGTGCCGTGGTTGTGACGGGGGTCGTGAAGATCTCGGTCGCCATGCCTTTGGGTCCGGCGAAGCGCCAAAGCCGTTCGACGCCGCGCAGAGCGCACTCCTCCTCGGTGCCTTCCGCGATGGGCTGGCCGGCGTCGGCCACTCGGGCGAGGATCGTGTCGAAGACCTCGTGGTCGGCGATCTGCCAGCCGATGGCGGTGACATCCTCTGTGGGCCCGGTCGTCAGGAGCAGTCGGCACGCGTGGTCGTCGATGCGGAATCGTGTTGCGCCGCTTGCCACGTCGTCGACATGCAAACCGAGGGCGTCGGCGCCGAAGCGGCGCCAGTCGGGGAAGCGCTGTGTCTCGACGACGAGGTAGCCGAGTTGCACCGCACCGAAGACATCCGGTCGCGCGCCGGTCATCGCTCGCCGCCGAGAAAGTCGATGGTGAGCCGGTTGAAAGTCTCGGGCGCTTCGAACTGGACCCAATGCCCAACTCCCGCCGCGAGATAGAGGTCGGCATGCGGCATACGGCGGGCGAGGAGGGCACCACCGGAGGGCCGGTTGACCTTGTCCTCGCGTCCCCAGATCACCAAGGTCGGGACCGGGCAAGTGTCGAGCGCACGGTGGCGTGAAAGGTCCATGCGCCACAACGTCTTCAGCGCCGCCGGGCCCGGATCGGGCCGCCGCAGCGGAGGATTGGCGAGGACGTCCGGGTCCAGGCTCGCCTCATAGCGACCGCGGATCAGGTCATCGGGGACCTCCGTCCCGGGCGCGACGAGGGACTCCCGGATGAAGGTGCTCATCTTGGCGAACGACGGCCCGTCACCGCCGTAATAGTCAAGAAGTTGGTTAAGGCCGCGGGTCGGGAGGGCGCGGGTGGTGCCGATGCCGCCGGGGCCGTTGAGCACCATCCGGTCGACGCGGTCGGGCCGGTCGAGCGCGAGTCGCAGCGCGGCGCCGCCGCCGTAGGAGTTGCCCACGAGGTGCGCGCGCTCGATGTCGAGAGCATCGAGGAGGCCCCGCACGGCATACGCCAGATCCCCGAAGGGATCGCTCTGGTCGAGGTCCTTGCTGGAGCGGCCGTAGCCCGGCAGGTCGGGGATGACGAGGGTGAAGTGCTCGGCGAGCGGCGCGATATTGCGCGTCCAGTTGGCGACGCCACTGGCGCCCGGGCCGCCGCCGTGAAGGAGGACGAGGGCCGGACCAGAGCCCGTGGTGGCGACGAAGAGTTCGCGCGATCCGACCCGGATCACGCGCTGCTGCAAAGTTGATGGATTCATCATGTTTAGTGGTGAAGCGGAATATGATGGAATCATCAAGATGTATCTCGCGAGCAGAACGGACGGGTCATGACAGCGACGGCCACGGGTCAGGCCAAGCGTCGGCAGCGCACTCACGATGCCCTGGTGGAGGCGGCCTCCGCCCTGCTCGGCGAGGGGCGCACGCACGCGACGATCGAGGAGATCACGACCCGCGCGGGGGTCGGGTTCGGGTCGTTCCACAACCATTTCGCGAGCCGGGAGGACCTCTTCCGCGAGGCGGTGCTGGCCACGCTGGAGAACTTTGGGACCCTCCTGACGGCCGCCGCGGCCGGCATCGAGGACCCCGCGGAGCGCTTCGCCCGCAGCTTCCGACTCTGCGGGCGGCTGGCGGTCAGTTCCCCCGAACTGCTGGCTCCGTTGGACACCATCGGCACCGAAGCGCTGGTCGTCGATCGTGGCCTGCGTCCGCTGGCGCTGGCGGATCTGCGTCGGGGGGTCGAGACCGGCCGATTTGTCGAGGTCGATCCCGAACTGCTGCTGGCTAGCGCGGGCGGCGCCCTGCTCGGCCTGATCCGACTGCTCAGCCACGACCGCTCCATCGACGGCATCTCGGCGACAGACACCGTAACCGAGCGGGTGCTGTGCTTGTTGGGCGTGGCGCCACAAGAGGCGCACATACTGGCCACGACGCCCTTGTCCCAGAGCACCTGAGGAGGCACGCATGCGACCCCTGCGCTACTCGATCAATGTCACGCTGGACGGTTGCGTGCACCACGAGGCCGGACTCGCGCCCGATGAGGAGTCGATGCGCTACTGGACCGACCAGATGACGCAGGTCGACGCTCTGATCCTCGGGCGCGTGACCTATTCGATGATGGAGTCGGCGTGGCGGCGGCCGGCCAGTGGGGAGTGGCCCGACTGGATGACCGCCCGGGACCTCCCTTTCGCGGAGGCCATCGACACGGCTCGGAAGTATGTCGTGTCCGGCGCCCTCGACGCCGTCGACTGGAACGCCGAACTGCTGGCGGGAGATGTTGGGTCAGCGATCCGGCGACTCAAGGCCGAGCCGGGCGGCCCCCTGTGGGTGGGCGGCGTGACCCTTCCGGTGGCGCTGGCCGACCTGGGATTGATCGACGAGTACGAGTTCGTCGTGCAGCCGGTGCTCGCCGGCCATGGGCCGCACTTGCTGGCCGGGCTGCGCAAACGCCTGCGGCTCGAGCTGCTCGGACGGCGCGAATTCCGCTCGGGCGCAGTGGTTCTGCGCTATCGCTCAACCGTCGTTGGTTAGGCGTCGAGCCAGTCGGTGAGCAGGCGGACCATCGGCCAGGCCGCATCGGTCCAGTTGCCGAGGACCGTCATAGTGGTCTGGGTGGTCGGGTCGTGCAGGCTGGTCATGGAGACACCTGCGTCATAACCCTCCATCCAGGCTCGTTCGCCGGACGGATGCCGATGGAAGCCCAGGCCGTATCGTCTCGACTCTTCGGGCCAGTCGCTGTGCGGGCGCAGCGCCTCGGCCAGCAGGTCGGGGCCGAGGATGTGGCCGGCCATCAGTTCATCCCAGAAGCGCGCCAAATCGGCTGTAGTGGAGAAGATTCCACCATCACCACTGCCGTGGACCGGCAAGTGGAGAGAGTTGGAGCGCAGGCCGTCCCGCTCGAGGTAGCCGATGGCAGCGGTGCCCGGCAGCTGATCCAGCCGCTCGAAGGAGGTCGCGGTGAGGCCGGCTGGTCGGCATACCTCTTCCTCGATCAGGTCGGGGAAGGCGCGGCCGGACGCGCGCTCGGCCAGCAGCGCGAGGACGACATAGCCGGCGTTGTTGTAGGTAAAGCGCTCGCCGGGCGCGAACTGGGTCGGGTTTCCGTCGAGTGCCGGGAGGTAGTCCTCGGTCGTGGCGAGGCGATGCACCGGGACGGTCATGACATAGCTGGTCATGTCGTCGATCGCCGACTCATCGAGGTAGTCACCGATGCCGGAGCGATGCGCAAGCAAGTGCCCGATGGTGACCGCGTCGTCGATGAGTGGCAGGTCGTCGCGGAGCAGCGAGCGGGCCAAGGTGTCAAGCGTCAGGACACCGCGCTCGATCAGACGCAGGACAGTCACGGCGGTGAATGTCTTTGTCCCACTGGCGATTCCGAAGCGCGTGCCCGCGGTGTTGCGGATCGAGTGAGCCCGGTCCGCCAGGCCGTATGCCGTGTCCACCACCCGCTCCCCGGCCTGGTCCACCCGCACCACCCCGGAGAAGCCGGTGCGTTCGGCGGCCTCGTCGATGGCGTTGGCGAGGCCGTGCGTTGACGCTGAAACTGCGTGTGGTGGCGTCGCGGCGGCCATAACGCCCGAGCCGCAGGACGCGAGGTCGGCGAGGTCGGCGAGGTCGAACTCGAAGGCTGTCTCGTCATCGATGATCTCGCCCGTGAGGCGCGCGCCCAGGCCGAGATAGAAGTCGCGCGGCCCGCCAGCGCCCTCGGTGAAGCTGGACCACAGCCGCGAGTTTCCCTGCGCCAGGAGATCTTCCGCCAGCAGCGCCAACGCCCGGCGACCGATCCCGCGCCCCTGGAAGCGCTGGTCGATGAGCATCCGCCAGAGGTAGGGGACGGGCATCGTCGGGGAGCGATCGGCATACATCAAGAAGCCGGCGGGCTCGCCGTCGGCGCGGATGCCGCGCAGGACGGGCACGAGGCGCCCGCCGAGCCAGATGTCGGGGCGGAGGGCATCGGCATACGAAATGTCCATCGGGGCGACGAATCGTCTTTGCGTCCAATGGGTTTCGAGGCGACGCCAGTCCCACACGTTGTGGCTGTCGACGGGTTCGATGGTGACCTCGGCCGGCGGTCCGGTCGGCCGGTCACGCCAAGCACGCCAGTCGTCCGCGGTGCTGGCGTAATAGGTCGTGTCAGTCCACGCGCCCCGCCAGAGGTAGCTCTGCTTGCCCTCGTGCTCGTGGACCAGGCCGATCGCTTCGAGGGCGCGCTGCGAGGCGATATTGCGGGGGTCGGCTTCCCCGGTGATCCGGACGACACCGAGCCGTTCCACGAGGTCCTCGACCACCGCGCGCGCCGCCTCCTGGGCGTAGCCGCGGCCCCAGTGCGCGCGGGCGAGCGAAAAGCCGACCGAGGCTTGCTGACCGGACTCGTCACGGCCTACGGGGATCTCACCGATGTGCGTGCCGTCGAGGTCGATGGCGAGTTCCGTCCAGCCCGTCGGCTCAAGGTCGTCGAGCGCATCCTGGGTGGTAAGCCAGGCGGCGCGCTCGGGTGTGTACGGCAGTTCCCAGTCCTGAAGTTCCGCGACCTCGGGATCGTTGCGGTAGGCGCACTGGGTCTCGATGTCCGTGCTGCGCATGAGGCGGACCGTGAGGCGGTCGGTGTGCAAGGGATAGCCCATCGCGCAACGATCCCATCCGCCCGGCCAACTCCGCAGCGGAATGAGGAAGTCAGCGCCGAGGCATCACAAGGACTCCCTCGTCGCGCTGGGCAGCGCGCTCCGCGTTCAGCGACCGGAGTTCAGGAGTTGGGCGAGCACCTGAGCTTCGCTGTGCTCGACGGCCTTGCTGGCGGTGAGCAGGGTGAGGTGGGAGTCGTGGTGGAGCTTCTCGAGCTCAGTGAAGGCGGCCGCCTGGTGGGGTTGTCGCGCAGTTCCGATTCGTAGCGCTTCTGGAAGTCCTCCCACTCGGCCGAGTCATGGGAGTACCACGCGCAACTCGGTCGTCGGCGCGACGGCCTTGAGCCACTGATCGAGGTGGGCGCGCTCCTTGCTCATCCCACGCGGCCAGAGCCGGTCGACGAGAACGCGCGTGCCGTCCGAGTCGGTGGGATCGTCATACACCCGCTTCACGGAAACCTTGGCCACCCTGACCCCCGTCAGAGTCCGAAGGCGGTCGGCCACATGGTGCCGTCATCCAACTGAGCATCCTCTTGAAATCCGATATGCCGGTATCGCGTCTTGAACTTGCCCGCGAACTGCCAGAACAGCACGGCTTTGCCGTCCTTGGCGTATGCGGGGAAGCCGTACCACGTGCGCGGCACCAGGTCGGGCGTGACCCGACGGACGAGCTGGTGCAGCCCTTCCGCGATCTCGCGATCGGAGCCGTCCATGGCCGTGATCGCGTCGAGGACGTCCTGCTCGGTGTTCTTGCCCGCCTTGGTGCGGCGGCCCTCAGCCGCGGCCTGCTTGACGGCCTTCCGCTCGGCCGCAGTCAGGCCGCTCTCGCTGGTGGTCTTGCGGTCGGCCATGGTGACCTCCGATCGGCTGGATGTCGTCCGCTCGAATGGCGGCCGCAACTCCCACCGTAGGCCAAGGGACCTTGTCGTCTGAAAGACATCGACTGGTAAAGGCCCATCTGGCGGTCGGATGACCTACCTTTGACAAACTTTAGACAATCGAAGAGCTTCGGAGGAAGCCATGAGTACTGAGCACGACGACGTCCGCGCCGAAATCCTGGAAGTCATTCAGGCCACGCGGATCGCCTTCCTGACCTATGTCGACCAGGAGGGGCGCCTGGTTTCGATGCCGATGGGCACACAGGACACGGAGGACCCAGGCACGCTGTGGTTCATCACCGAAGCCGACAGCGACAAGGTCCTCGCGATCGGCGCGGACGCGCGCGTGAACGTGGCATACGCCTCGGACAAGGGCTGGGTGTCGGTTTCGGGGACCGCCGAACTGATCCACGACCGAGCCAAGCTCGAACAGTTGTGGGACCCGTCCGCCTCGGCGTTCATGTCGGGCGGTCCGGAGGACGCGAATAGCGCCCTGTTGAAGGTCACCGGCAACACGGCTCAGCTGTGGAAGTCGCCCGGCAGCGTCGGGTTCCTGCTGACCATGGCCAAGGGACTGCTCGGCAAGGACCCGGCCAAGGACGAAGACGCCCCGATCGTCGCACTCTGACCCGAACCGGGCCAACTCAGCACACGTTCGGAGACCCGGTAGAAGTTCGGAGACCCGGTAGAAGTTCGGAGACCCCGGCCAGGCGCCGTGCGGCATACAGTCCAGGGATGGGCGACCACACGGCATACCGGATCGAGGCACTGCGCCCGCAGACCTGGCCGGCCTTCGAGGCGTTGGTGATGCGGCACAACGGGATCTTCGGCGGGTGCTGGTGCACGTGGTTCCACGACGGGCACCCGAGTTGCGAGGGGCGCGGGGAGACCTATGAGGGCAACCGTGCGGTGAAGAAGCGGCTCGTCGACGAAGGTGTCGCGCACGCGGCGCTGGTGATGGCCGGCGAGGAGGCGGTGGCCTGGGCGGAATACGGGACGCCCGAGGAACTGCCGACGATCCACCACCGCAAGGAGTACGACGCGACGAAGGAGGCCGAACCGGACTACCGGATCACCTGCGTCTTCGTCGACAAGCGGCACCGCCGGCAGGGGGTGACCGAGCTGGCGATCCAGGGTGCTCTGGATCAGATTGCGCGGGCTGGGGGTGGGCGCGTGGAGAGCTATCCGCATGACCTCACCGAGCAGACGAAGAAGATGTCCTCGTCCTTCCTCTACAACGGGACGCGCCGGTTGTATGAGCGGCTCGGGTTCACCTATGACCGACCAAAGGGTCGAAGAACTGCGTGATGTTCAGGGATGTCGCGCCAGCCTGAGATCTCGAAAGCTACTGCGCCAGTTGCCAACTCACGCCGAAGCGGTCAGCGACCCAGCCGAAGCGCGGGTTGAAGCCGTAGTCCGCGATGGGCATGAAGACGAAGCCGCCCTCGGCGAGAGCCGTGAAGAGACGGTCCACCTCGGCGGCGGTGCCGCACTCGAGGAAGATCGAGACGGCCGGCGTGAAATCCCAGGCGTGCACCGGTGGGCTGTCGGCGGCGATGAACGGTCGTCCGGCCAGGGTGAACCGGATCATCTCGCGCCCCTCGCCGACGGGGACCCGCTCGTCGATGCGTGAGTCCGGGATCAACCCGACATAGAACTCGATGGCCTCGCCGGCGCGGTGGTGCTGAAAGGTGAGATGCGTGAGGACCTGGACCATCCCGCGAGGGTATCCGTGTGGACAGAATGCGGGTATGCCCGATCCCGACACCCGGGGCGAGATCGCGTATGCCGAGCGCACCGGCACCCCGGTCGCCTACCTCGAGCCCTTGGGAACGGCGTGACGCCGGCGGGGGTGCTGAGGCGGGGCCGGGTGGCGTTGGTGGCGCTGCCGATTGCGCCGCTCCAAGGAATCTGGTTGACCCGAACGATGGAGCGGTATGCCGATGCCGACGGCCGCACCGGCACCGTGGGCACCGGGCCGGGGCGTCGCACGGTCGTGGCTCTCGGGGACAGTGTCACGGCGGGGTATGCCGTGCCCCACCACCGCGCGAGCGTCGCCGGACAACTCGCGGCCCGCCTCTCCGCGCGTGAGAATGCCACAGTCACGTGGCGGGTGTGCGCGAAGAGCGGAGCCACGGCATACGACGCCCTGGCCTTGGTCGACGAACCGGCGCTCGCCGACGCGGACCTGATCTTCGTCTCGGTGGGGGTCAACGATCTGAAGAATGGGCACTCGGCGCCCCGCTATCGGCGAGATCTGAGTGCCCTGCTCGACGCGATCCTCGCGGCGGCGCCGCGGGCGCGGGTGGGTCTGCTCGGCATACCTCCCCTCGACCATTTCCCCGCCTTTCCTCGACCGCTAGCTGACGTACTCGGTTGGCGCGGAAGGGCTTTCGACGCGATCGCGGCGGAAGAGCTGGCGCGACGACCACGGACGCTGCGGATCGAGACGCGTGAGCCCTTGGGGCCGGAGATGTTCGGCCCGGACGGCTTCCACCCGAGCGAGGCGCTGCACGCGGCCTTCGCCGACGCGGTGATGCGCGAGTTGGCGCGCCTCGGCGGTCGCTGACTCGGTCAGGGCGCCTGCAGGTCGAAGAAGAGGAAGCAGATGAACGACCGGCCGTCTTGGTTCGGGAGGAGTTCGCGCGGGATATCCGGCGCCGTGGTAGACCACGGCATAGACCGTCGGGTGGATGATCGAGACGAGCAGTCGCCCACTCGGGACGAGCACCCGGCGCAGTTCCGCGAGCGTGCTGGCCCAGTTCTCGACATAGTGCAGGGCCAGCGAGGCGATGACAACGTCAAAAGCGTTGTCGGAGTATGGCAGTGGCTCGCCGAGGTCGGCGACGCGCAGGTCGGACTCGGCGCCGAGCCGTTCCCGAGCGATCTCGATCATGGCCGGGCTCAGGTCGAAGCCGGAGACGCGCGCGCCACGGTCACGTAGGTCGCTCATGATCCGCCCGGCGCCGCAGCCGGCGTCGAGAACTCGCAGGCCCCTGACGTCGCCCGTCAAGCGGAGGAGTTCGGGCCGGTTGTAGTGGGCATTGAAGAGACTGCTGTCGTTCTGCGCGGTGTATGCCGCGGCAAACCCGTCGTAATCAGCGCCCCTCACGGGGTAACTCGGAGTCGCTGTCCCACGTTCCCAACTTAACTTCTCCAGCGTCCCTATTGCACATATTATAGAACTGGTGTATGGTTCAGAGATGACGGCGAGAGCGCAGCACCTCACAGAAGGGCCCCGGGGGGCCGCTGCTGGCCCGCCTGTCGACGACACGTACGACGGGTTAGGCCCGATCGATGACGTGTGGTGGCTCCCGCTAGGCGCTGACGAAGCGAGCGTGGACTTGGATGCGCGACGCGACGATTTCGGTTGGGACGACGAACTGCACGGCCTGCTCGACGGGGACGCATGGGCTTTCGCAGACTCGGACGAGACGGTCACAGCGGTGCGGGATCTGATTGATTGGCTCGCCACGCTCGTGCCGGATGAGCCGGTCGGGGAGGCCGGCGTCGTGGGCGCTGCAGGCCTGGAAGGGAGCCCGGCGGACCTGATCGACCTCATCGGCGGCTTGGAGAGACTCAAGGGTGCGATCGCGGCCACGCAGGCGCGGGCAACCGCCGCGTTCGCGCGCGAGGTGGTGCGGGACGCGTTCGCGAGACGTGCATCGGCGCGCAAGGCCCGGTCCGCAATCGCCCCGCAGATCGCACTGGCGCGCCGCTGCTCACCGGCGACGGCCGACCGCTACCTCGCCCTCGCTCGGGCATTGCCGGGTATGCCGCACACGCAAGCCGCGTTGACTGAGGGCGTCATCGACGAACGCGCCGCCGGCGCGATTGTCCGAGAGACATCCGTCCTCACCCCCGAACTCCGGGCCCGCGTCGACGAGCTCATTGCACCGCGACTGGCGACGTCCAGCCTGAAACAACTCGCCGGCGCTGCCGCCCGTCACGCTGCGGAACTCGACCCGGCGGCCGTGGTCGCTAAACACGAACGCGCATTGTCGGAACGTGGTGCCTGGACACGACCGGCGCCGGATGGAATGGCCTACCTCAGCATCTTCGGGCCACTGACGGGGATCGTCGGGGCCTACGCATCTCTGCTCCGGCACGCCACCGCAGTGGTCGCCGGGCACTGTGAGACCGACAGCGAGGAGTCGCTCGCTGACCCGTTGGACGGGCGCACTCAAGCCCAAGTGATGTCTGACACCGCGATCCGTTGGCTCAGCGGCGTCACTCCCGGCAAGGCCGTGCCCGTCGCACTCAACCTCGTGATGCCCGCCGAAGCCCTCTTCGCCGCCGACGACGCGACTACTGCTCAGCCGAGCGTCCGCCCGCCAAGGAGCCGAGAGACACCCGCCCGGATCCCGGGGCACGGCATCCTCCCCGCTGCCCTCGCGAGACGACTGTTACTCCATGGATGCGAAGCGCCCGACACCGCCAAATACAAACCACCAGAACGTGATTCGTCACCACCAGGCTCGCCTCCTGGTGGCACCCGGCTGGCCGAGCCCGCGCAGGTGTTCCTGACCAGAGTGTTCGCCAGCCCAGACGGCCGCGACCTGCTCGCCCTCGACGCCACCGCCCGTCTCTTTCCACCCAAGCTCCGCGCCGCGCTCATCGTGCGCGACGACAGGTGCCGCACCCCATACTGCGACGCCAGCATCCGACACGCGGACCATATCCAGTCGGCGAACAGTGGCGGACCCACCTCGCTATCGAACGGGCAGGGCCTCTGCGTTCGCTGCAACTACACGAAGGAGCTCGAGGGGTTCAGCACGAGAGTTCTCGACGAACACCATGTCCCCGGGGCCGGACCGAACACCCATGTGACAGAAGTGACCACCCCCACCGGCCACCGCTATGTTTCCGTCGCGCCCCCACTTCTGGAGTGACCGCGCGCGGCTCCTCTTCTCTAGTGCCACGTCTCCCTCAATCGACTAAGTGACAACAGCGAGCGTATGCCGCGAACACGCGCCCGGGGGTGGCCACCCGATGTGGCGCACTAGGAACCGTGGGACAGCTGGCGGTTCCGGGCGGCCGTGAGGCTGACCCGTGCGGCTAGGGACACCAGCTCTGGAGTGAGTGGCTCGTGGGTGACGAGAAGAGCGAAGTAGAGCGGTGCCAACAGAGTTTTGAGAAAGACATCGGCATCCACATCGTGGGGAAGCTGGCCATCGTCCGCAGCCTTGGTCAGGCGTTCCTGGATCCCCTCGCCCCGCTCAGACAGGATCCGGGCGATGGCTAGCTGGACCCCGGTTGATTGTGCCCCGCCCGCCCCGATCATCGCGATGAGTTGACGCCCGTAGGGTCCGGTGAGCCATTCGGCCCGCGCCTGGGCAGCGGCTGCGACGTCGCGGTCGATGTCGCCCGTATCGGGCATGGTGAACGGGGTGACGGTGACGCGGAGGACGGCGTCCTGCAGTAGGGACTCCCGGTCGGACCAGCGTCGATAGACCGTGGTCTTGTGGACTCCGGCGCGCTGCGCCACGGCGTCCATGGTCACTGCGCCGTAGCCGAACTCACTCAATTGATCCAGCGGCAACCGACCGATCCCGCATGCTCCTCATGACCGGAGTGATGCTCACCGCGGTTGGAGCCGCCCTGATCTCAAGCTCCCGTGGGCTGGGAGTCACGCTCCTCGTCCTCAGCATCTGCTTTTTGATGATGTCGGTCTCGCCGCGAAATCGACCGTCCCAACCTCAGCCCCACGGCCCCGGCAACCCAGGGCGAGACTCAGTTCCTAGCGGGGCTGGTCCACCCGCACGCATCCGTGATGCACGGCCCTACGGAGTTGGGGTGACGTGCATAACTCCGTGCGCGCCGCGTTCGGCGTCGACCATCAGGTGTGAAACGAGCGGATAGTTGCCCGCCTCGGGCATGACCAACTCGACGAAGCCACCCTGGCCGGGCATCAGCCCGAGCACCTGAGAGCCACCCGCATCCGGACCGCGTCGAAGCAGCCAGGCGCCCTCGGCATACACCGTGTCGAACTGGCCGCCGACCACGTGGAAGGACGACGGACGGTTGGGGCCGGCGTCGAGCACCCAGATGCGCACGCGGTCGCCGACCTGGGCGGTGAGGGGGCGCTGGTCATACTGCCCGGCGATGCCATTGAAGGTCATCCCCGTCGGCTGCTCGGCGCGCACGGCATCGGCCGAGACCTCGTCCGCGGAGCCCTTGGCCCGGTTGGCACCGAGATAGAGCTCGGACTGCACGAGCACGAACTCGCGATCGACCTTGGGCAGGCCGGGCGGGTCGATGATGACGGCGCCGTGCATGCCCGCCGCGATGTGCGCGGACATCGGCATCGAGGAGCAGTGATACATCCAAATGCCGGACTTCGTGGCGGTGAAGGTGTAGGTCAGCGAGGCCCCCGGCGGGATGGTGCGCATCGGCCGGTCCGGCGCCAGCGCCCCAGCGTGGAAGTCGATCGAGTGCCCCATCGACCCGTCATTGACCAGCGTGATGATGAAGCGGTCGCCTACCTTGCCGCGCAGCGTGGGCCCGGGGACGGCGCCATTGAAGGTCCAGCGGCGCTGCCATACGCCGGGCGCGACCTCCAACTCGAGTTCGCGCACGGTGAGGGTCACGCGGTGGACGGTGGCGCTCGCGGCGGGCGGGAGATCGGGGTCGACGGCGGTGAAACCCGGTCCGAAGGCGGCGTGCAGGTCGAGGGGTGCCGTGGTGGCCGCGGGATTACTCGTCGTATGGCCGTCGTGCCCGGCACTCGCCGCCCCGCCCGCCGGCGCGCCCGTCACGTTGACGGCGAAGACCATGCCCATTTGACGGTGGCCGACGACGGAACACCACCCCTTCAAGCTGGTGCCGACGACGCCGACATCGAGGGTGGTAGACGTGCCCGGGCGGAGGCGATTGGTGCGGGCGCCATTGGCGAGGACGAGGTCGTGCGTGGTCGTCGGATCGGTATTGGTGAGGTCAATGACGAGCCGGTTCCCGGCCGGCACGGTGACGCTGGCGGGCACGAAGCGCATGCTTTTCATGACGACCTTGACCGTGGTGGTCTGGCCGGTGGCGACGACGCCGGCCGAGGCGTCGCGGCTGGCGGCCAGCGGCAGGCCCGCCGACGTGGGGTCGACGACCACGCCGACCGCGACGGCCATACCCAGGGCGATCAGGCCAGCAACCAATTGCCCGCCGGACCACACCGAGCGTGACCCAGGGGCGGGTATGCCGGGTGGCTGGGGCGGGGGCAAGCCCCCGTCGCCCGCGGCGCGGCGCGCGCGCAGGGAGCCGCGCAGACCCAGGCCCATCAACGGCAAGAAGCTGACGTATGCCGCGAGCACCAGCGTCGTGGTCAGCACTCGAACCACCGAAGGCACGGGGAGGAGGCTGAGCAGGAGTCCGCCATTGATGAGGACGAGGCGGAGCACGGCATACCGGCCCATCGTCTCCGTCGCGGCCCGCACGGCCGCGGGGCCACCGCCAAGGACGACCGGCACGAGATAGGACAAAGCGCCGAGGAGCAGCTGCGGTGCGAAGCCGGCGGCGAGGACGGCGGTCGCGCGCCCGTGCGCGAGAGATAGGTCGGCCCAACTGCTGCCACGCAGCAGCACGATGCTCACCCAGACGAGCAGCACAACCAGCCACGACAGCGCGAAAAGCACTGACAGGGAAGCGAACTCACGCGGCGGGCGGCGCCGGGCCGGTGCCCACAGCGCGCGTCCCCACCACAGCGCCGAACCGAGCCAGGCGAGGACGCCGGCGGCGGCGAGCGGCATACGGCCGGGCAGGGCGCCGGCCACGATGACGGTGACGGAGGCGAGGAAAAGGGGAAGCGCCGTGGTCGCGAGGCGCTCGGCGCGGTCGTCCATCCGGGAGCGCAGCATCGTCGGCCAGAGCGTGACGAGGGTGCCAGTGACGGTTAAGCCGATCCAGCCGAGGACGAGGACGGCGGTGTGCGCGAGGAGCAAGCGGCCGTGGATGTCGTCGGCGTAGCCGCGCGCGAGCAGCACGCCGAGGGTTGCGCCGACGGGCACGCAGAGGGTGGCGGCGATGTAGTAGCGGACCGTGATCTTGAAGCGCGGCGCCATCGCCGACCGGAGGCGTCGCCAAAGTTGCCAGCCGTGCCACAGGAGCGCAGCGGCGACGGCGGTGGCGCCGATCACGGCGACCCACCAGAACTCGCCGGCGATGCCGGTCACGACCGCGGCCACGCCGACGAACAGGAGCATTGCGCGGCGGTCCTGCGTGGACCGCGAGTCCAGCTCAGGACCGGTCTTGAGCAGGGCCTGACTGAAGTGGGTGCTCCACACCATCGCCGAGTGCGTGAGCGCGCCGAGCAGCACGAGGTGGACCATCAGCCAGCGCGCGTGCTCGATGAAGGGGTGGACGAGGGTGACCATCGCGACGGCGACCAGCCAGAGCACCGCGGGTAGGTCACGCCACGGCCAAAAGCCCTGACGACCCGGTCGTCGCGGCCGCTGCGACGCCTTTTTTGGGTATGCCGCCTGCCCCGCCTCGGGGCGATCGATACCAGTGGTCATGCGCTCACCTGGGCTGGCTCGGAGGCCTGGTGGCGAACGGCGGCGCTTCGGCGCCCGGCCAGCACGCACGCGATCGCGGCCGCCGGCAAGGCAAGGAGGGCGGCGATCGTGACGAAGGCGCCGAACTGCCAGGGCGTGGCATGCCCGTCCACGAGCCCCGCGACGACACGAATCAGGAGCCCAATGTGCAAGAGCACCAACGGAATCCAGAGCACGGGTCGGTATGGCAGTGCCACGCGCAGCACGGCCGGCAGAATCACCGGCGCGTGCGCCATCACCATGGACATGCCGAATCCCAAGAAGCACGAGTGGACGAGCAGGTCATAACGTTCGGGCGACGCCGGCGGCCCGCCAATCAGCCACCCGAGCCCGGCGACGCCGAGCCAGGCGTAGCCCGCGAGCATGGCGACCGCGCCATACCGGGGCAGGCCGCGGCTGCGGATGGTGCGCCGGGCGACATCGTGGCGGACCAGCCACAGCACCAAAACCACCAGCGAGGCGCCGAAGAGCCGCGTGCCCACCGGGGGCCAGAGGGTCGCCACAATGACCCCGGCGTGGACCGCCGTCGCGAAGGCAAGCAACCACAGCCCGGCCGTCGGCGGCAGGGTCAGCCGGGCGAGTTCGACGCGCTCAGCGCAGACGGTGAGCACGACGAAGCCGACCAGCCACGGCAGCAGATCCGCCACGTCGAGCCGCAGCCACAGCACCGCCGCGCCCAGCGCGAGCGAGGCGGCGAGCACCTGAGTGATCGTCGTGTCATCGTGCGCGCGCCGCCACAGCGCGACCAGCACCGCGGTGGCCAGCCCGCAACCTGCCACCAACAGCACCTGGGCGACCAGCCGCGGCAGCGGCACGACAAGCGCGAGCCCGCCCGCCCCGAGGAGGGCCGGCGCGGCATACGCCCAGGCAGCGCGCAGCGCGACCGATCGCTCCAGGGAGATCAGGGTGCCGAGAAAGCCCAGCACCATGAGAATGCCGTGCACCCCGGCGACCCGATCCGTCGTGGCCTCGTCGAGGACGAGGCGGGTGGCGGCATACAGACCGGCGAGGAGGCTCAGCGCGGCAGGCAGGAAGAACCGCAGGCGAGCGCCCGCCGTCGTGGGCACGGACATCGAGAGGTATGCCGCCTCAGCGGACGCGGGCGAGCTTCAGGCGCCAGGCGTCGGGGCCCTCCTGGAGGTAGCTCACCTCGATGGCGTCGCCTTCGCGGTCGTTGAGCTGCTTCAGAAGGGGCAGCGGGTTGTGCGGTGCGACGAGCACCATGGCGGCACCCGGGCGCAACTGGCCGAAGGCGCCGAAAACGGCGCCGTGGCGGATCGCCTGCGGGATGGCGCGCGCGTCGAGCTCCGGTAGCCCGGAGTCCGCCTCGTGGCAGCCGCAGTCGTGGCCGTGCTGCGCCTCGGTGAGCGGGATGGTGTTGAGCGGGGTGTCCTGGGTCATCTCAGGCCTTTCGGGGTTGGGTGGTGCGGGTGATGGTGCAGGCGCCGGGTTCGGCGAACGGGTGCAGGTCGAACTCACCGAGGTCGTGATCGGCAGCCCAGCGGTCGATGAGACCGGCATGAAAGCTGCAGACGACATCGGCGTCTGCCCGCGCGACGGTGACGAGCGGACAGGTGTGAAGCCGCATGGTGTCGTCCGCTCCGTCCTCGGGCGCAAAGCCGAGGTCGGCGAGGTGGCGTTCGAGAGGCGATAGCTCACCGTCGTCCGCTGGATACGAGGTGGGAGCAACCCACCCACTCGGGCGCTCGACCAATACCTCGGGTTGAACCGACCGGCCAAGCTCGCGGGCTGCGACGGCCGGGTCGGGGGCAGTGCGGCGCAACTCCCCGGCCAAGGCGGCAATGAGGACGAGCGCGGGGCGGGCGATGGCCGGCGTGACCACGGCATACAAATATGAGGGCCGTCCTCTCCCGGCTGAGTCAGCCTTGACTCGCTCGACGAGCCCGAGATCGACGAGGGCGTCCAAATGCTCGCGGACCGTATTGCCGTGCTGATCGGTCGCCTCGGCCAGCTCGGCCACGGTGAGCGGCGCGCCCGCGCGGTCCAGGACGGCGAGCACCTGAGCCTGTGCAGGCGTCGGCGGCGCCGACCGCGTCGGCACCGGACCCTTCGCCCTCGGCTCTTTTTTCACGGTTCTTACCGTATCAAATGCCACCGACAGCCCACCCGCCGTTTGGTTGAGTTCGGGAAACACGCCGACGCAACGGCCACGCGATCGGCGTGTTTCCCGAACTCGACGGGAACGGCGCCTGCATCCTCGGCGACGAGCCAATGCCTAAACTGCTGGGCATGCCGGACAGCACCCCCGCCGAGCGCCTGCGCATCGCGTTGGATCTGTTCGACCTGGGCGTCGAAATGACGCGGGCCCGCCTAATGCGCGAGCACCCAGACTGGACGCCCGAGCAAGTTCAGGAGGGCGTGACCGCGTGGCTCCGGGACCGACCAGGTGCCGAACTCGGCGATTGCGTCGGCCGACTCGCGTCGCCGGAACGGATCCAGCGGATAACCGGATGAACTCGCCTATCTGGGAGTCGCTTCGCCGACTTACCAACGACGCCACAAATCTGGGTTTGCGTTGGGCCCTGATTGGCGGGATGGCCGTGTCCGCACGCGTCGAGCCCCGCTTCACACGGGACATCGACATATGTGTCCTCGTCGACGCTGACGCCGACGCCGAGGCGGTCATCGCGTCGTTCTTCCAGCGGGGATACACCCTGGATTCGCTGGTTGAGCATGAATGTCTCGAGCGCCTTGCGACCGTGCGGCTGCGCCCACCCGTGTCCGAGGGCATGCTCGTGGACGTTTTGTTCGCCTCGTCGGGCCTCGAGCCCGAGATCACCCGCGAGGCCGACCAGATGCAACTCGTCCCCGGGCTTACCGTGCCCGTGGCCAGGCCAGCCCACCTCGTGGTCCTCAAGCTCCTGGCGCGCGATGACTCCACGCGCCCGCAAGACGGGGCAGACCTCGCGTCACTCCGGCCAATCTTGACTCAGCAGGACAAGACGGAGGTGCGGCGACTGGCGCACCTCGTCATCGAGCGCGGGTTCCACCGTGGGCGCGACCTCCCGACCTTGGCCGAGGACTATCTCGCCTCGCCCAAATCCGGCAACGTCTAGCGTCTCGGGTCAGGCGTGCCGGAGGTGAGCGAAGCGCCGAGGACGCAGCCACGCGAGCCCCTCGCGCCGCGCGCTTTGCGCCGCGCGCTCGGGGCGGGGCAGGGCGCGAAGTTCGTCATGGAGGCGCTCGAGGTCGCGGTCGACTGGGACTGATGCGTAGCCGCTGTAGTTCGTCATGCCTCAACGATGCGACATCGGACTAATCAGCACAAGCGAATGTTCCTTCACAATCATTCAGTCAGAACGTATGATTTGAATCGTGATCGACCTCAACCGCCTCCGCGTCTTCCGTGCCGTTATCCATTCCGGAACGGTCCACGCGGCCGCGGCCAATCTCGGCTACTCCCCAAGCGCGGTGAGCCAGCACATCACCGCCCTACAGCGCGAAACCGGGCTGAGGCTGTTCGAGAAGTCAGGGCGGGGAATCAGCCCCACCCCGGCCGGCATTGCGCTGGTGACTGGGAGTGAGGACGTCATCGAGGCCGCCGGGCGTCTCGAGGGCTTGGTCGACGACCTGCGCGAGGGTCGCACGGGAAGCCTGTCCATCGGCACCTTCCCCTCCGCGGGCCAGTACTGGGTCCCCGAGGTCGCCCGGACCCTGTCCGCCGAGTTCCCTTCCCTCCTCTTAAACCTCGATCTGATCGATGTCATCGACGGCCCGCGCTCGCCATACGACATCGAGCTTCGGGCAGAGGACCCGTCACTCGGCCCGACCCACGTCGAGGGACACCGGCGGTTCGAGCTGCTGGAGGAGCCGTATGTCGCGGTCCTCCCGGCAGCCCATCCGCTCGCGTCGCAAAGTCAGGTCGCGCTGACCGACCTGGCCGGCGAGCGTCTGATCGCCGAGGGCATGGCCGACACCACGTGCTCGGGGATCCTGCGCCGCGCCTACGCCGCCTCCGGCGCCAGCCCTCGGTATGTCGCGCGGTCCAGTGACCACCACGCCGCCCTCGGTCTCGTCGCGGCGGGGCTCGGAATCACGCTGCTGCCGCGACTGGCGATGGGACGGCTCGACGATGGCCTCGTCCAACGACCGGTCTCCGGGGAGGCCGCGCCACGCCGCCGCATCGTCGGCTTCGTGAGCGAAGGGGCCGCGCCGCGAAGGGCAGTCGTCCGCGCCGTCCAACTCCTGCACGAGGTCGCTCGCCGGCGCGAGGCCACCGCCGCCTAGCCCAGCAGGTCGCCAGGCACCATGACCCGGCATCGCACGCCGGGCGCCCCCGCAATCCGGCGATCCAGGGTGACCGAGGGTGCCCCCAGTTGCTCGGCCAGGGCGGCATGCGCGGCGTTGATGCAGAAATGATGCTGCCCTGACCCGTTGTCGGTGGCCCCTCGTAGGGTTATCCATATGGACCCCGAAGAGACGCTGGCAGGCCTGCAACGGCCCGCACTGCCAACGTCTCCGCCGGTCGATCGCCAGCGGCTGGAGGCGCTGCGCTATGCCGTCAACGAGGAGTCGGGCCAGTACATCGCCATCATGCGAGTCTTCACGACCGGGCTCGCGGGCCTGCTCTCGGATCAGTCCGCCGTGGACGTGCGGGAGGCGCTGACTGCGCAGGGGGTGTCGCTCGACCTCGACACGGTCGACGCCCGCCTCTCCTATCTCGTAGAGCACGGCAATATCGCGCGAAGCCCCCGCGAGACCGAGGCCCGCACGCTGGCCGACTATCTGCGCAACCGGGCCCGCTACCAGTTGACGCAACGAGGTGAGCTGGTCCACCGACAGGTCGAGGAGTTGCTCGGTCACAGTGAGTCCGCGCGCGAGGTGTCGAGCCAGATGCTAGGCGGCATCCTCGCCGGCCTGACCGCTCTCGCGGCGCTGGATGCGACCCATCTCGAAGGCGTCGAGCCGGACCGACTTGCCCGCGACATCACCACCGTCTTCGCCCAGTTCGATGAACTCGTGCACAGCACGCGCGAGTTCTACACCTATCTGACCCAAGTCCTCTCGCGCTTCGACCTCGACCGGTCCGAGTTCCAGCTGTTCAAGGTCGCGCTGATCGACTATCTCCAGCGCTTCGTCGATGAGATCTCCCGACACATGCCGCAGATCGCGGACATCTTGGCCACCCTCGACCCAGCTGTGCCCGACCTTGTTGCTCGGGCCAACGCCGGCGAACGTTTGCTCGACACCGGTGGCCGCCTGGCCCGGCGCTCGGCGGGGCTCGACCCCCTCGACTGGCGGAGTCTCCGAGCCTGGTTCACCGGTGAGGGAGGTCGCGGCAGCGACGCCGACGGGGTGCGCAATCTCGCGACATCGGCGATGCGTTCCCTCCTGACCAATCTGCGGCGGATTGCCACGTCTGCCGAGCGTGAGCATGGGCGGTATGCCGATCTGGTTCGCGTCGCGCGATGGTTCGACGATGCTGACGACGACACCGCACACGCCCTCTTTGCCAGTGTCTTCGGGCTCTACTCCGCCCGCCATCTCGGCTTTATCAGCGACGACCCGGAGCAGCCGGCCTCTCCGATGACGTCTTGGTGGACCGGTCCACGCGCCGACGTGCCGGTCATGCTCAGGGAGCAGGGCGAACGCACCATCGCCGGGCGATCCGGGCGCCGCGAAGACTTTGCCGTTGCCAAGGCGGCACGGCTGGCCGAGCGCACGCGTGCCGAGCGAGACCGGGCGGCGGCCTTCGCGGAGATCGTCGCCCACGAGGGGCGACTCGGACGAGTCCGTGTCTCCGACCTCGCGCGCGATCTCCTGCTGGAGTTGTATGCCGGTGCGCTGGCCGCCGCGATCGACGGCGATGCTCCCGTCGTGGCCGTCCCAGGCACCGCCGCAGTCCTGTTCGTCCACGAAACCCCGGGTGACGGGACCGCCGTGACGAGCCCCGCCGGCCGCCTCACCCTCGTCGGCCGCACTCTTGAAGTGCGTGCCGAACAGGCTGTCCGCACCGATCACAAGGTGGCGCAGTGACGACCACCGCCGATCGGATCGCCGCGACCGCCGACCCGCAGGACCTCGCCGAACGCCGCCGGGCGGCTCGGGCGCTCCTCAAACGCCCACTGCTCGCCAGCGGCAGCACGGACCCCGACGACCTCCGGCTTGTCCGCCGCCACCAAAGTGAGCTGATCCGGCTCTTTGCCGACGGGCTGGGCTATCGCCTCCAAGTTGATCCCACCTCAGCCCGGCTCTTCAAGACCGGACTCGGCACCGACTCCACGCGACCGCTGCGACGGCGCAGCGGCGCTTCCTTCACGCCGCGCGCGTATGCCCTGCTGTGTCTCACGATCGCCGCCCTAACGCGTGCGCGCACGCAACTTTTGGTCGACGAACTCGTTGCCCAGGTCCGGGCGGCTGCGGTCGACGCCGGCCTTGACATCGACCTGGACGCAATAGGCGATCGACGAGCGCTTCATGCGGCGATCGTCGTCCTGGTCGATCTTGGGGTCCTGCGTGAGCGCGATGGCGACTTGGAGCACTGGGCCGATCAGCGCACCCAATCCCTCCTCGACGTCCGACGTGACCTGCTCTCCCTCCTGGTGGCTGCCCCGCTGACCGCCGCTTCCTCGGCCGCCGATCTGCTGACCCTCGCGGCTCTGCCCTCGGCCGTCGGCGGTGCGCGCATCGCCACCCGGCGCGCCCTGCTGGAACGCCCTCTGCTCACCACCGACGACCTGACACCTGAGCACGCCGAGTGGTGGCGGCGCAATCGCAATCGCGAACGCGATTGGTATGACACGCATTTCGGGCTAGAGCTGGAGTTGCGCGCCGAGGGAGCCGCGGTGATCGACCCGGACGACGACCTGAGCGACGAACGCTTTCCAGGCACCGACAAAACTCGACAACTTGCTCTCCTGGTCCTCGAGGCCGTGGCCGACGAGGTCCAGCGCAGCGCGCCCGCGGGCGCTGGCACCCCGTGGCGCGAACTCTCGCTCACCACGGTCGAGCGCTGTGCTCAGGACGTCCATGCCAGGTGGCGAGATCGGCTGCGCCGAGACCAACGCGAGGACCCCGACCGCGCCCTCCGCGAGGCCCTCAGCGTCCTTGCTCGGTTCGGGCTCATCCGCCGCGAAGACGGGGCCGTGTTGGTCCACGCCGCCGCCACCCGCTACGCACCCCGAGTAGCGCTGCTCGCCCAAAGTGCGACCGGTGAGACCTCCCTTTTCGACGACCTAACCGACGGCGAGGACTGAGATGCCAATCGAGGGCAGCCGCTTCCGGATGCGGCGCGCAGGTGTGCTCAATGTCTGGCAATACGACGAGCAAATCTTCGACTTCGCCGACGGCCGGCTACTGCTGCGCGGGGCCAATGGCGCCGGCAAATCCAAGACCATGGAGATGCTGCTGCCCTTTGTCATCGACGGGGACAAGTCCCGGCTCACCTCATCGGGTCGCCACCACACCAGCCTGCTCTGGCTGCTCCTCGACGGCTACGAGGGGTCCGCCCGCACGGGCTACGTGTGGGTCGAGTTCGGCCGCGACAACGCCGACGGCACCACGGACGTCATCACTTGCGGCGTGGGCTTACGGGCCACCGAGAAGGCACGAGCCGCCACGTCGTGGTTCTTCACGACCCCCCGCCGGGTCGGGCATGACCTAGCCCTGGAGAACGCGGCGGGCCCGCTGAGCCAACCTGCGCTCTCCGCAGCGCTCGAGGACGAGTCGGGGGCGAGCCGCGTCTTCGACAACCCCCGGCACTACCGCGAGCACGTGGGCGCGCTGCTCTTCGGCCTGCCCCTGGACCAATATGAATCCTTGCTCCGGCTCCTTTACTGGCTGCGGCAGCCGCAAGTCGGGGAGGACATCGATCCGAGGCGCCTGGCCGAGCAACTCGTCCATGCCCTGCCCACCCTGGATGGCGACACCGTGAGCGCAGCAGGCACGACATTCGATGAACTCGAGGCGTTCGGCGAGGACATCGACCGTCGCGAACGCGCCGCGGCCGCGCTCGCCACCTTTGTCGAGACGTATGCCGCGTACGCCCGCTCCGTCGTGACCGACCGCACCCGAGTCGCCCTGGAGGCCGCGACGGCGGTCGGCACCGCCCGACGACGACTGCGGCGGACCGAGGGCTCGCTCACGGACGTCACCGAGGGTCTCTCGGCGGCGGCGGTGGCGATCGACGCGGCCGAGCAAGCGCAGCGGGAAGCCGCATCGCGGATTGCCGCCCTCGAACAGAGCCCGGAAGCGCAGGCGCGAACCGATCTCGCGCAATCTGCCGAGCTGGTGCAAACCCTCGAGAAAGCGGCCAGCGACCTGCGAGCTGTGGCCGACAAGGCCCACGTCCGGGCGCAGGCCAGTGCCCGCGAGGCATCAGCGGCCACCGACCGACTGATGGACCGGGCTGGTGAACTGCACGACGCGAGCAAGCGCGCGGAGGCTGCCCTGGCCGCGTGTGGGGCCGAGGTTCCCCCCGGTCCGACCGCGGCCCAGGTGCTCAGACGACCAGACTGGGGGGATGCCGACGCGGCCAGGGCCGTGGAATCGGCGGTCGCGCACGCGGGGCACACACACGCCGAGTGGGCCGAGACTGGCACTCGCGCCGCGGGTCAGGTGGGCGCGGCCATCACCGTGGTGGAGGAGGCACGCAGCACCCATGCGCGTGCTCAGGAGACCACCCGGCGAGCCGAGGCCGGGGTCGATCGCGCTGAAGCCGCGGAGACCGCCGCCCTGGCTGAGCTGGAGACGGCACGGGCGCGGACGCAAACTCGCGAGCGTGAGCTGACCGAGGCCTTGCAGACGTGGCAGGGCGCCCCGGGCGCCGTGGCGGTCGTCCTTCCGACGCTGGACGCGGACGGTTTGGCGCACCTGGAGTCCATCGTCGCGGAGGCAGCCGCGCCGGACCAAGAGCGGCTGGCGACGCAGGTCGCGGAGGCGAGAGCACGGCATACGCAGATTGTGGCCGGCCTCGTCCGACTCACCAGCGAGCGCGCCACGATCGAGGCGGAGCAAGACCCCGCTCCAGCCGCCCCGGCATGGCTTCGAGACGACCGGCGCGACCTCCCCGGCGCGCCCTTGTGGCGCCTGGTGGACTTCCGCCCGGAGGTCGACGGTCCGGTGCGCACCGCGGTGGAAGCCGCCCTGGAAGGCTCGGGCCTGCTCGATGCCTGGGTGACCCCGGACGGCACCCTGCTCGATCCCACCCGCCACGATGTCGTCCTCACCGCAGACCCGGTGCCGGTTGCGGCAGATGCCAGTCTCCTGACCATCCTGGGCGCAGACCCCTCGGCCCACGAAGCCGTGCCGGCGCGGGTCGTCACCGACCTGCTCGGCTCGATCGCGTTCGCCTCGGCTGGTGCCGGACAACACGGCGCACGGGACGAGGTCGCCGCCGTCGTCGCGGCGGACGGGTCGTGGCGCCTCGGACCAGCGCGGGGCCGCACAGCAAAGCCGGTTGCGCAGTACGTCGGCGCCTCCGCCCGGGCGCAGGAGCGTGCCCGCCGCCTCGCCGAGCTGGACGAGCGCATCCGTCAGGAAGAGCAGGCGCGCGACACGGCCGAGCAGGCCGCTGCCGCGGCACAGCAGGCGCTCACCGCACTGATGGCGTGGCTGCGCGCGCGGCCTCGACACGACGCCGTCCTGACGGCCTGGGCCACCGAAGCCGCGCGAACCGCCGTCGCGGAGCGCGCCTCCGCCGAAGCCATGGGTGCGCGGGACCTCGCCCGGGATGCCCGGTCGCAGGAGGCCGCCGCGCTGAGCGACCTCACGGCGACCGCGGCACGACACGGCCTGCCCATCACGCACGAGGGGCTCGCCGCTCGCCGCGAACTGGTGGCGACCGCAGGGAAGGACCTGGACCGGGTCGGGTCCGCCCGACGCGCCCTCGACACCGCCTTGGACGTATGGCGCGGCGTCGTCGCCCGCGCGACCGACGACGCCGCCGAGGCCGACCTGGGGGGCACCCGGGCGCGCATCGCCGGGAGTGAAGCCGCCAGCCGACGCGCCGCCCACAACGAGTTGGTGGCGGCTCGCGGCAAAAGTGTCGAGGACCTGGAGCGGCGCCTCGCGGAGCAGCGCACGCTGCGCCAGGAGGCCGTCGAGGCACAGCGCCGACACCGCGGCGAACACGATCACCTGCTCGGCCGGCAGGGGCAGCTGCGGCAAGAGGCGGACGGTCACCGCGCGGCCCTCGCCGAGGCCGAGCCGGCGCGGAACGCGGCATACGACGCCGTTCGCGCACTGCATGCGGTTCCCGGCTTGATTAGCGCGGCCGACGTCGGGGCCGATCCGGCACGCCCGCCGACGGAGCGGGACGAGATCACCTCCCTGCACGAACGAGCAGCGGCCGGTACGCAGGCGGGCGCCAACGCGGTCCTTGCGGCCCTGACCGGCCTTCAAACCGGGCCGGCCTCCATCGTCGAGCCGCGGTTGGCCGAGCTCGACGGCACTTTCGCGGCACTCGGACGGGACGAGTCGGCGGGCGATATCGCCCTCTCCGAACTCGCCAACCGCCTGGCTGCACAGGTCGCCGCCGACCGTGAGCTGTTGACCGACCGGGAGCGACACCTCTTCGAGACGCACGTGCTCGGCCAGCTCGGCGACACCCTTCGCGGCGTCCGCCGGCAGGCCGACGAGCTGGTCGCGGCCATGAACGTGCAGCTCGGGCGAGTCTCCACCTCCCAGGGAATCCGGGTGCGGCTGCGCTGGCGGCTCCGCGACGACATCCCCTCGGATGCCCGACGCGCGGTCCAGCTACTCGGCGAGGCCAGCGGGGCTCTTCTGCCAGGGGAGCGCACCGAGCTACGCGATGCGCTGCACCGGCTCATTGACACCTCCCGGGTCGAGGCGCCCGAGGAGTCCTACACCGAGCACCTCACCCGGGCGCTGGACTACCGTCAATGGTTCGCCTTCACAGTCCAATATCAGCGCCCCGAGTCCGGCGACTGGCGCGACCTGCACCGCAAGAGTCCATTGTCCCAGGGCGAGCAAAAGGTGTTGTGCTATCTTCCGCTCTTTGCCGCCGCGGCTGCACATTTCACGTCCCTGGCCGGGGCCGCACCGCATGCTCCCCGCTTCGTGCTCCTTGACGACGCCTTCCCCAAAGTCGATGCCCGGACCCATCCCCTGCTCTTCGGCTTGCTCGTCGATCTCGACCTCGATTTCGTCGTGACGAGCGAACGCTTGTGGGGCACCCACGCGACCGTGCCATCGCTGGCGATCTATGAAGCGCTGCGCAATCCAGCCGAACGCGGGATCGCCCAGTACGAGCACCGCTGGGACGGGCGCCAGCTGACAGCGGTCGGGGCTCGTGCCTGACGGCTGGTGGAGCGCGCCCGCCCTGGAGCGGTCGTGGCTGGCCGTCGCCGATCGCCTTGAGCGGGCGGGACTGGTCGCGCAGGGCCGCGTGCGCCTGCGCGACCTGCATCGCGACGAGCAGCAGGCCCTCTCCGGTCTGCTCGGCCGCAGCATCGTCACGTCCAGCGTGGAGGTGGACTTGGCCTCGCTCGATGACCGGCTCCGCTCCCGCGCGGGCATCGACCTCATTGACGCCGCCGCCACCGTCACCGGCCGGGTCCTGGTCGATCGCCCGGCCCGGAGGGCGGATAACCGTGAGCGCCACGAGGCCCCTACACGAGCTTTCGCCGCCTGGCACCAAGCGCATCCCGATGCTGGCCTGCCGCCGCTGGCGGAGTGGCTGGACGGACTTCGCCGCGACGGGCTACTCGGCCGGCGGGGCGGCGATCCAGCCGCTTTGGTGACTGCTGCCCTCGACGTGCTCGCCCACCGCGCCGAGCACCTGACCGGTGTCGGTCTGTCTCCGCCGATCGCCCGGACCGAGCTCGCAGCGCGACTTTTCGGGGACGCGCATGCACTGGACGACGACCGATTGCTGACACGCGCGATCCTGCGCGCGGTCCCTGATGGCGGCGAAGGCACCACCCAACGGGCCTCATGGGAGCGGCTCGGGGTGCTCTCGGACCGGATCTCGTCAACCTGCCTAACGTTCGGGCTGCGCTGGGCCGCCGGCGCGGCGGGGGCGCGCGCCTCGGCATACACCCTCGAGAGGGCCGTCCTGCACCTGACCTGGCGTGACCTCGATGAGGGCCTCGAGCCAGCGCCGGGCCAGACCGTATTGGTCTGCGAGAACCCCCGCGTGCTGGAGGCCGCCGCCGAGATCGGGGTCACGGTCGGCGTCGTCTGCACCAGTGGGCGAGCAAACCTCGCGACGATTGAACTCCTGGACCGCATCCAGTCCGCGGGCGGCCAGCTGCTCTATCACGGCGACTTCGACTGGGCCGGTGTCGCGATGGCGAATCATCTGCGCGCGCGATGCGGCGTGCAGCCGTGGCGGATGGACGTCGATGACTATCTGGCGGCGCCCGCATCGCTCGCCCTGAAGGGCAGCCGGGTCGACGCGAGCTGGGACCCGGAACTCGCCGCCGCGATGGCGCACCGTGGCCGGGCCGTGCACGAGGAGGCACTGCTCCCGGCCCTGCTTAAGGGCGTACACTCAAAACCATGGTCTACACCGTAGAACATCACCGACATTCACCAGACGTGGCGACGGCGATCGAGCGCTACCGACACCCCGTCCTCTTCTATGGACTCGCCACGGCAATCCCCTGGGTGACCTGGGGAATCGCCGGCTACCTGAGCCACCGGCCGTCCCAAACAACGGCGGTCCAAGGACTCACCGCGATCCTGGGCGTCCTCGGCTTGCTCGCTCCGATGCTGGTGGCCGCTGCCCTCGTATGGCGAGATCCGGCTCTGGTGCGCGACGTGCGCGAGCGGCTGCTCGCCATACGTGGCATCACCCTGCCTCGCGCACTCCTGATGCTGCTGCTGCCCGTGGGGGCGTTGATGCTGGCGACGGCCATCTCGCTGCCGCTGGGCTACTCGACGGAGCAGTTTCGGCTCGCCGACGGGATTTCGTTCAGCGCCGGACTCTTGCCCGCTTGGCTCACTCTCACCGCCGCCCCGATCGTCGAGGAATTGGCCTGGCACAGCTACGGCACCGACGCGCTCGCCGCGCGCTGGTCGATCTTCCGGACGTCGATGGTCTTCGCGATCATCTGGGCGGTGTGGCATATGCCGTTGGGCCTGATCAAGGGCTACTACCAGGCTGAAGTCGTCGAGACCGGGGCTCTAGCGATGCTCAACTTCCTCGGGTCGATCTTCCCGTTCGTGTTGATCATGAACTGGCTCTACTACCGCTGCGGCCGCAGCATTCTGGTTGCGGTGGTTTTCCATCTCGTCGCGAACATCACCAATGAGGCCTTCCAGACTGCACCGGATACCAAGGCGATCCAGACGGCGATCTTCCTCGCCGTCGCCGTCGTTCTCGTATGGCGCGATCGCGCCCTCTTCTTCGCCCGTCCGGACCGCTCGGCGCGCGACTGATGGCACCCACCCCGGCGCGCATCTCCCGAGAGCAGGCCGTCGAGGCCGCCTTCGTTGTCCTCGACCGTGACGGGCTCGACGGCTTCTCGATGCGTGCCCTCGGCCGGGAACTCGGAGTGGACGCGATGGCGGTGTATCACCACGTGCCGAACAAGGCAGCGCTTATTGACCTTGTCGTCGATGAGGTGTGGTTGATGGCCGCGCGCGGCGGGAGCGAGCGGGACGTTGCCGAGACGGGGCAGGCGGCCGAGCCGAGGTGGCAGGAGATCATCGCCGCGCCGATGCGCACCATACGAAGAATCCTGCTGGCCCACCCGAATCTCGCGCCCATCGTGGGTACGCGACCCGCGTCCACGCCGACCGTGCTGGGCCTGCTCGAACACATAGTCGGAGAGTGCGCGGGGGCTGGCTTGCCACCCGCCTCCGCGCTGCCATTAGTCGACTGCCTGGTCGCGTTCACGGTCGGCAAGGTGCTGGCCGAGGTCCGGCAGCCGATGGGGGGCCCCGCCCCGGATCAGGAGGCCATCGCCGCGGGACTGACGCCGGCGGGCTTCCCGCACATCGTTGCCGCGTTGCAGAGTGGCTACTCCTGGTCGCCGAACGAGCAGTTCGAGCGTGGACTATCAGCCCTGATCGACGGATGGGACCGCGGTTGACAGCGCCCTAACGCCGGGCGGCTCGGGTCAGCAGGACGACCAGTCGAGGGTGACGTAGCCATTGCCATACGTCGTGGCCGTGCCGCTGCCTGAACTCGGCGTCACGAGCAGGCCGCCGCCATTACCGGCATAGCTCGACCCGGCACCGCCGGTGCCCCCATTGCTGTTGTGCCCGGTGTAGGTCACACCGCCTCGCGTGGTGGTGGCCCCAATTGCGGCGCTACTTCCGCCGGCGCCGCCGGCGTAGCCGCCGACACCACCGCCCGCCGACGAGGGAACCGGGCCGTATCCCGACAGCACGAGGCCAGCCGCACCCGCGCCGCCATTGCCGCCACCATTGGCGGCCCCGGACCCGAAGGCGCCACCATTCGATCCCGTCGCCGTCGTTTGAGCGCCGGTCGTGGTTGCCGCAGCGGCAGAGAGGGTCAGGGTCGTAGTCGAGGCCACAGCAGTGCCACCCGTCGCCCCACTGCCGCCGTTGCCGCCACCCGCGGTCAGCGCAGCCACGGTAGCGCCGTTGGCACTGTCGGTGATCGAGCGCGTGGACACGGTTCCGGTATCGCCCGCGCCAGCCGTTCCCGAACCGGCCGGGAAGGCGCGGATCGTCGAGATGGAAACGGCGCCGATGGCCGATGCGGTGCGGGGGCTCGTCGCCGGGTTGTCCGTGGTGTTCTGGTGCTTCGCGACGTGGCTGATCCCGGTCCTCGTGGCCATGGGCTGGTGGCGGCACTACCTCCGGGGCATCCCGCTCACTTATGAAGCGACCCTCTGGAGCATCATCTTCCCGTTGGGGATGTATTCAGTGGCCGGCATGTATCTCGGCCGCGCCGATCACCTGCCGATCGTCGAGTGGATCGGGGCGACCTGGCTGTGGGTGGCGGTGACGGCCTGGGTTGTCGTCACGGTCGCGATGCTCCGGCACATCGTCCTGACGGTGGTCGCACGGCCCAAGGCGCCGTGATCGAATTGGTCGCTTTGTCCAGAACATACTGATAAGGCCCGACTACTGATAAGGCCTGCGAATACGAAGTAGTGGTTGCGGCCGCCGCTAGCCGTCGTCTGGGGCCTGCGGCGGCCGCGAGTCACTTGGCGAAGGTGACGTTGAAGGTAGTTCCCGTCGAGCCGCGCCAACCATTCGTTTGACTCGGGGACCACCCCTCACCCGGCCGGCCGTCGAACTCGGCCTGGTAATCCGGCTCACTGATCCCATGCCGTACCCATAGCGAGGGCGACGGGGCATCAGTGAAGACGCTCACGAAGCGATTCGTGCCGTGATCGTTGTAACCGCACACAACGCTGGGGTGCAGCCCCTGCGAGACGAAGTCGTCGAAGGCGGCCTGGTGCTGCACGTGATCGAGTCCATGGCGAGCGGCCCAACGCGGTGACCACCCCTGGCGCCGGTGCCAGATGCAGGCGAAGCGCACATCGTCGCCATCACCGAAACCACTGACCCACACCGGAACCCAGCCCGCAGCGGAGTACTCATCGAAGACACATTGGTAGTCCTGCGGTGTGAGTCCGTGTTGCGCAGACCAGAGCGGCGGAACCGCGGAACGATGCCAGATCGACGCGTACAGATCCGTCCCACCCACGTTGTACCCATTGACGAGAACGGGATACCAGCCGTCGGCGGGCAGCGTGTCGAACAGATCTTGGTGACCGGCGCTGTCCAGCCCGTGGCGCGCTTGCCACGCGTGGTCCACAACCTGCTTGCGCCAAATCGCCGCGTACCTCGCGCCACCCTCGTCGTATCCGCTGACGCAGACGAGTTCCATTCCCTGGTTTCCCGTGAGGTCGTCAAAGAGCGCCTGGAACTCCTGAGAGTCGAGACCGTGGCGAGCGATCCAGGCGCCGTCGCCGAGCTCGGAGGTGTACCGGAGCGAGACGCTGCCATTCGTAGCGCCGTCGATCTCGACCACCGCGTGCTCGGTATCAAGACGGGTGACGCTGTCCGGTGTCCACGTGAAGTGCGGCGCCGCGCCGTCACGTGTGCGGATTTCGATTGCCCCCATTGTCGTCCGACTGACGGGAGGGTAGTGCGAGTGGTCGAAAACGCCATACGCCTCCAGTGTCTCGTTGGCCCAAGTGAGCTCCTGAATGTCGGTCACGAGCAGTCCGGTGTTCGCAATCCCGGCAAACGCGCAGTCGTAACTGTGAAGTCCATTGGCCGTGCCAGTGAGAGTCATGACACCGGTGAGCACATCGCCGGGGCGTACGTCGACGAGATCGGTATGCAGGTGCGTCCCCCCGATTCCGTCGACATACCAGCTGGCCACCGCCCATCTGGGTCCGCCACCAGCTGCACTCGGTCCCCACTGAAGAACAGGTTGGTAGATCCGGTCGCTGTTCTGGATCCCGTTGAAGAGAAAGATGGTCTGGCCCACGTCGGTCGTCGGCTCCGCCGGCACAGTCCACGTCGTCGAGAAGGACGAGATGGGGCTACCGGAGCCGTTGGTCCAACCGGTGAACGCGACCCAGCCGTTGATGGGAGTGGCGGGCACGATGCCCTTGCGAAGGAGTTGCTGTCGTGGTTCCTTGACCAATCGCGTGATGTCGTCGATGCGGCGGAACATGCGGCCTTCCAAATGGCCATTCCCCTCGCCGACGCGCCGTGGAACTGGTGGCCCACCGGGCTCATCAATAACGGAGTGCGCCGGTAGCAGAATGGAATCTCCTGACCGCAGGATCTCGTTCGGCGAAAGCCTGGTCAGGTTAGTCGGGAGCAGCGGGCGACTCGGGTCGTGGCGCGAATCCGGGGAGATCTCCAGGACGAGCTGGCCCTGGGGGCCCAGGATTCGGATGCCATCAGCCGCTCCCTGGATGGTGTGGTCCGGCGGGATGTAGTGAACGTTCTTCGCCGGCCGATACCCGCCCGGAGTGAGGACGAAGTCAGACATAACGGTGCTCTCATCGCTGAAGTGAGTGACGCGGGGAACCGCTTCTGCATCATCAGAGCGTTCGCAGCGCGCCGTGATACGTGCGGTAGTCGGCGCCGTACGGCGGGCCCAGGACGGAGTCTCACCGTGGCTTGCGTTCCTCGAGGCCGACCACCGGGCGATCGACGACCACTTCGCGGCGTTCGGCACGGCACTGTCGGAAGGCCGGGTTGAGGCCGACGCGCTCGCCGCCGGCGCGGCGGGGCTGCGCCGGCACATTTGGGTGGAGGAGACGATTCACTTCCCGCCTCTGCGCGAAGCCGGCCTGTTCGGGCCCGTGCTCGTCATGCTGCGCGAGCACGGGGAGATCTGGGCCTTGCTCGACGCGCTCGACACGGACGTGGCCGCCGGAACCAGCGCCGCTCGGCTGGCGCAAACGTTTGCTCAACTGGAGGAGGTGCTGGAGCAGCACAACCTCAAGGAGGAGCGAATCCTCTACCCGGCGGGCGATCAGGTGCTCGACGCCACCGTCGCCGAGGCCGTCCGCGGCGCCCTGTCCGACGGCCTCATGCCCGCCGACTGGGTATGCGAGATGTTTGATCGCTGACTCGTCGGTCCGTCATCGTGGCTTGCGGGTGCCGGGCAGGTAACCGACATCAATGACGGCTTTGACGAAGGGGCGCGCCGCTTGGAGCACCGTCTCGGCGTCCGGCACCCCGCTCCAGAACCCGGCAGCCGCCAAGTCGGTCTGCTCTTCGAGGTGGTCGTAGTGCGTGGCCCCGGCCGGCGTCATGGCCCCCGCGCCGTCCAGAAGTCCGCGCGACTGCAGGGAGTCAACGGCGGCGGCCCAGTCCTCCTCGGCCCAGCCTCGGGTGAGCAGCAGTTGCTCCTTGCCCATGGTCCGGCGGCGTAGCGCGGGGTCGGGATGCGGAGCCTCATGCAGGACCAGCATCTCAACTGGCCCTAGGCCCGCGAGCACGAGCGCGGCCACGTGGCCGTCGCCGCGGTGCTCACGAATGATCGTGCACGCGTGCCACAACTGCAGGTGCGCCTCGTCCGGCCACGGCCACGCCGCCCACGCCGCCGCAAGGGGTCTGCCCACGTATGCCGCGTCGTTGATTCCGACGCGCAACGCACCGACGATCTGCCTCAGTTCCGGCGCGGTGATCCGCTCGCCGAGCGCGTCGCGCAGGGCTCGGTCGGTCGCGACCGCACTGGCCGCCGCCACCTCGGGGAGACCCGCGGCCAGGGCCTGCGACCAGCCGTGGCTGACCCAAGCCGGGTTGAAGTTGGCGAAGGTCGCGGCTACCACCGCCGACGGGCAGCGCCCGAGCGGTGCGGCGCGACCCCCGAAGTACAGCCCGAGTTGATCGATTCCCAGCGACGTCCGCGCCGCCTTGTTGTACGGATTGAAGTACGCGAGAACGTGATATGGCTCCAACGCCTCGTAGGCCGCCCGGGCCAGCGCACTGCTCATACGCCTCACCCTAGAGCGACGTGCAGAGATCGTGCCGGTGCTCGCTAGCCGCGAATGGTTTTGGCAGCCTGAGTTGGCCCCGGCATGACGGCTTGGGGTGGCCCCACCTGGACAGCGTTTCGGCGTGTCGGGGTGGTGTGACGGTCTGATCTGGCCCCACCCCGTTGAGCGTGGCCGTCATGGCTACGCACTCGATGGTGGTGGTGTCCGGGACGGGGTCTCGGGTGGAGTTGTTCGCGGCGATCCGGCGGGATGCGCGGGTGGAGGATCTGTCGATCCGTGAGCTGGCCCGCCGCCATCAGGTTCACCGGCGCACCGTGCGTCAAGCGCTGACGTCTGCCGAGCCGCCGCGTAGGAAGCCGCCGGCGCGGGACGCGCCCCGGCTGGGTCCGTTCACGGCGGTCGTGGATGCGATGCTCGTCGCCGACTTGGACGCGCCGCGCAAGCAGCGGCACACGGCCCGCCGGATCCATGATCGGCTTGTCGACGAACACCGGGCCGAGCTGTCGTACTCGACGGTCCGGGACTATGTGCGGCGCCGGCGGCCGGAGATCGCGGTCGAGCGCGGCCGGGTCGCCGCGGTCGGGATGGTCCCGCAAGAACACGCCCCAGGCGCGGAGGCCGAGGTCGACTTCGGCGAGGTGTGGGTGGTGCTGGACGGGGTGAAGACCAAGTGCCACATGTTCGTGTACCGCCTGTCCCACTCCGGCGCCGCGGTCCACCGCGTGTACCCGACCTGCGGGCAGGAAGCATTCCTGCAAGGCCACGTCGAGGCGTTCGAGACCTTCGGCGGGGTCCCGACCCGGCACATCCGTTACGACAACCTCACCTCCGCGGTCTCCCAGGTGTTGTTCGGGTCTGGTCGGCGCCGGACCGAGAACCCGCGCTGGGTGCTGTTCCACTCCCACTACGGGTTCGACCCGTTCTACTGCCAACCCGGCATCGACGGCGCCCACGAGAAGGGCGGCGTCGAGGGCGAAGTCGGCCGGTTCCGCCGCAAGTGGCTCACTCCGATGCCCGACGTCGCGACTCTGGATGAGTTGAACGAGCGGATCGTCGGCTGGGAAGCCCGCGATCTCCACCGCCGTATCGACGGGCGTCTCCGCACCGTCGGCCAGGACCTCGAGACCGAGCGGCCACTGCTGCGGCCCCTGACAGCCGACGCCTTCGACCCGGGCCTGGTGTTGACGCCGCGAGTGGACCGGTCCGCGCTGGTCACGGTGCGGATGGTGAAGTACTCCGTCCCCGCTCGCCTCATCGGCCGGCGCGTCCGCGTCTCCCTCCAAGCCTCCCGGGTGCGGATCTTCGACGGACGGACACTCGTGGCGGATCATCCGCGGCGGATCGCCAGGACCGGGAGCGTCGTCGACCTCGACCACTACCTCGAGGTCCTGGCCATCAAGCCCGGCGCGCTGCCAGGGTCGACCGCCCTGGCCCAAGCCCGAGCGTGCGGCGCGTTCACCACTGCGCACGAGGACTTCTGGATCGCCTCACGCAGGGTCAACGGCGACGCCGACGGCACCCGCCAGCTGATCGACGTCCTGCTGCTGCACCGCAGCCATGCCGCCGAGGACGTGATCGCCGGCATCCGGGCCGCGCTGACCGTCGGCGCGGTCACCGCCGACGTCGTCGCCGTCGAGACCCGCCGCCACGTTGCCGCGGGTGGAGCCAGCCCGGACCGTCACCCCGCTGACCACGTCCTCGACAGTGAGCAAAGAGCCGGACGGTCCGAGCGGGTCGTCTCGTTGACGATGCGCCGACTCCTGGACCCAGCCGCCGTCATCGCCGGCCTGCCACCCGACACCCGCCCGTTGCCATCCGTCGCCGCCTACGACCAACTCCTCACCGGTACCGACCACACCACCCCGACCGATCCCGGAGGCTCCCCATGACCGCTGCCACCACGACGACGTCGACCCTGCGTCGGCGGCGCGGCCTCACCGAGGAAGCCGCCTCAGCAGCGGTCGACACCGCCTGTCGACGGCTCCGACTCCCGACGATCCGCTCCGTGGTCGAGGAGGCCGTCGCCGCGGCGACCAAGGACCAGCTCACCTACACCGGGTTCCTCGCCGAACTCCTCCTGGCCGAGGTCGACGACCGCGATCGCCGCTCCACCGTCCGCCGCGTCAAGGCCGCTGGCTTCCCGCGGGAGAAGTACCTCGAGGACTTCGACTATGAGGCGAACCCGAACATCAACCCTGCCACCATCCACGCGCTGGCCGCCGGGGATTGGATCCGCCGCGGCGAACCCCTCTGTTTGATCGGCGACTCCGGCACCGGCAAGAGTCACCTACTCATCGCGTTGGCGACGGCCGCCGCGACCAGCGGCTACCGAGTCCGGTACACGCTGGCCACCCGGCTGGTGAACGAGCTCGTCGAAGCCGCCGACGACAAGTCTCTGACCAAGACCATCAACCGGTACGGCCGGGTCGACCTGCTCGTCATCGATGAACTCGGCTACATGAGCCTGGACACCCGCGGCGCCGAACTCCTCTTCCAAGTCCTCACCGAACGCGAAGAGAAGAACTCCATCGCGATCGCGTCCAACCAAGCCTTCTCCGGCTGGACCAACACCTTCACCGACCCCAGGCTGTGCGCCGCCATCGTCGACCGCCTCACCTACGGCGGCACCATCATCGAAACCGGCACCACCAGCTACCGCCTCAACCACGGGAGAGCCCGCACCGGCACGTGACAGCGGCTCGGCCCGGCGCCCCGCGGATTGCTACGTTGACGCATGCCGCTGACTAACACATGGCTCGCTCACGAACAGCCCGACGCTGACCTGCCACGGGACGTCCTCGAGGAGCGGATCCTCAACCTACTCAGCGGTCAGAACGTGGCCGTGATCGCCACCACCAACCGTGACGGCAGCCCGGTAGCGACCCCAGTGCGCTACTCAAACCTGGGCCTGGAGATCTTCTACACGAGCTGGAACTCCTCAGCGAAGTCACGCAACCTCCGACGAGACCCACGAGTATCCGCCGCGATTGTCGCCCCACTCGTCGGCACAGCCAGCAGCCGCGGCACCCAACTCTTCGGCACCGCACCCACGATCGAGCGCCACGACCCCGAAGCCGAGTCGTACTGGGAGGCGTTCCGGTGGCAGTCAGACCACGTCGAACAAGGCCGGCCCCTTGACCAGCCGCCCCACGATCCACTGACCGTCATCACCCCGTTACCTTCGTGATGGGTCCTCG